>Ga0078972_1000276_pt1 | contig 213755 bp, 223 predicted proteins | sample YelNatPaOPGAMG01_FD_67568 | JGI IMG/M metagenome (GOLD analysis project Ga0078972, IMG submission 67568) | Hot spring thermophilic microbial communities from Obsidian Pool, Yellowstone National Park, USA - OP-RAMG-01 (SPADES assembly) (version 2) | ecosystem: Environmental > Aquatic > Thermal...
TACCGCCCACCCTATATCTCTTGCCCAGGTCGGGCAGGCCCGGGGCTTCAGGCCGGGTGGCTGTCTCTTCCGCCTTCATCCCCCCTTGAGCTCCGCCAGCCTCGAGCCGAACGGCCTCAGGTACTCCTTCATCCTGACCACCCCCCATTTCCGCAGGCCTCTCCGTGTCCGGGATGATACGGAGAGGCGCCGGAAGGCTCCAGCCACGACAGGGCCTCCATCCGGGCCTTCAGGTCCGGATCGCCCAGGTAGGGACGGCTACCCTGGAAGACCGGGTCCCCGGTGAAGACGACGCCCTCTTCAGGTACCATGACAACCAGGCTGTCCGGCGCATGCCTCAGGTGTGCATGAGCTCCGCGACGGGCCTGGAGCCTGTGAGCTTCAACTTGGACATCAGCCTGACCTAGCTCAGGTTTCGCGACATCGAAGGGTCATACTTGCTCTTCCTCCGTTCCTCCAGCCCCTTCTCCGGCCTCGAGAAGAGTTCGATGGCCCCGTTTCCGGCCGCTATCTCACAATCGAAGGGCTGATTACCGAACGAGTGGACCTCGTGAAAGTGCGTATTGACCAGCAGCTTCACGGGCTTCCTCATCCCCTCTCTGACGTACCGCAAAGCCCTTTGTCCTATACAGCATGCTCGACGTGTCCTCGAAGACGACGTCTCTGTCACTCGCTGTGAAGCCGTGGTCGCCGTCGCCACTCCGCCCTGAGTCGAAGTGGACGGAAGCGGTCAGCCCGAGCATCCGTCCTAAATAACCCTGGCAGGCATCGACGCCTTGGCCTAAGGATATGCCGGGCTGAATGGACGGCCTGGAACGGTTAAAAGCGGGAGCCCCTGCGTATGACGGAGGAGGAACACTTAGTGGTGATCACGACCAGCGAGTTGGCGGCAAAGTTGAGGGACTTGGAATCTGACAGGAACGAAATTCCGCCGTCCATATTGCTGGGCGCAGGCTACGACGGAGAAAAGAGGCTGGCCTTCCTTGAGTTCTACGACCCCGTCTCCCAGAAGATGTTCCATTACTACGACAAGTCGGGCCATAAGCCTTACTGTTTCACGAAGGAGCCCTTGGAGAACCTCCAGTGGCTCAAGCAGAGGAGCGACGTCGTTGATATACTGGTGGAGGAGAAGCTCGACCTTCTCTCCGATTCCAAGGTCCTGGTTTCGAAGATACTCACCTCCGACCCTTTGGCCATCGGAGGCTCTAGCAACGAAAGGAGCATCCGTAACTTCATAACCGCCTACGAGGCGGACATAAAGTACTACGAGAACTACCTTTACGACAACCAGCTTCAGGTCGGGTCGTTCTACTCGGTGCGGGACGGAAGGATCTACCCGGAGGTCACCGAAAACACGCCGGACGTCGAGGACGCGCTCAGGAAGAGCCTTGAGGGTTCGACTCCCCCCCTTTCAGACTACATAAGGAGCTGGGCACTGCTGCTGACCCAGCCTCAGCCTGACCTGAAGAGGGCCGCCATCGACGTAGAGGTCTTTTCGCCGGTCGAAAGCCGCATACCAAGCCCGGAGAAGGCCGAGTACCAGGTCATCAGCGTGGCGATGGTCGGGAGCGACGACAGGAAGGTCGTTTACGTATTGGAGCGCCCGGGGATGCAGATGGGGACGCAGCGCCTCCCCCAGGGCGTCGAAATGAGGCTCTTCAAGACGGAGCCTGAGCTTCTTCTATCCGTCTTCGATGACATGCTCGAGTATCCCGTCATCATAACGTTCAACGGAGATGACTTCGACCTCCCCTACCTTTACCAGAGGGCCCTGAACATGCAGATCCCCAAGGAAAGCATCCCCATATCCAGGAGCCTGCAGATGGCCGGTGTCAGGCACGGCATCCACATCGACCTTTACAAGGCCTTCAACAACAAGAGCATCCAGGGTTACGCCTTCTCGAACAAGTATTCGGAATTCACCCTGAACGGCGTTGCCTCGGGCCTCCTCGGAAGGGAGAAGGTCGAGATCGGGTCCGCCATCAGCCTCCTGCCGCTGAACGACCTGGCCTACTACAACTACATGGACGCGCAGCTCACCTTGGACCTTACGCGCTTCGATAACTCCGTCTTCATGAAGCTCTTCATAACCATCTCCCGGATATCGAAGATGCCCCTGGAGGACGCTTCCCGGCTGAACGTCTCCAACTGGATAAGGAGCCTGATGATCTTCGAGCATCGCAGGTGGAACGCCCTCGTCCCTCGCAGGGAGGACCTGGAGGCCAAGGGGGGCGCCTCATCCGAAGCCGTAATCAAGGGCAAGAAGTACAAGGGGGGGCTTGTGGTGGAGCCCAAGCCTGGCGTGCATTTCGATGTCGTGGTCCTGGACTTCGCGTCGCTGTACCCCAGCCTGATAAAGGTCTACAACCTGAGCTACGAAACGGTCAGGTGCAACCATCCCTCCTGCAGGAACAACGTCATACCCGAGACGGACCATTGGGTCTGCAGGCAGCGGAAGGGCATGACCTCCCTCCTCATCGGAAGCCTCAGGGACGTAAGGGTGGGGTACTTCAAGAGCCTGGCCAAGAGGCCCGGGCTATCCAGGGCAGATAAGGAGTTCTACAGCGTGATCTCTCAGGCATTGAAGGTCTTCCTCAACGCCAGCTATGGCGTCATGGGTTACGAGAACTTCGCCCTCTACTGCCTCCCCGTGGCCGAAGCCACGGCGGCCTTGGGAAGGTACTCCATATCGAAGACGATCGAAAAGGCCAGAGAGCTAGGAGTGGAGGTCCTCTACGGAGATACGGACTCCCTCTTCCTGCACAGCCCCAAGCCCAATCAGCTGGAGGAGATACTGAGGTGGGCGAGGAAGGAGCTGGGCATCGACCTCGAGGTGGACAAGACCTACAGGTACTCCGCCTTCAGCAGCAGGAAGAAGAACTACTTGGGGGTCTACCCTGACGGAACCGTGGAAGTGAAGGGGCTCACCGGAAAGAAGTCCCTGGCAGGAGACACGCCCATCCTCGCCAGGGTGGACGGCCGGGTGGAGTTCTCGAACGTCAGGGCCGTGTTCGAGAAGTTCATGCAGGGCATGGCCGTCGAGCTGCCGACGGTGACGGACGACCTAAGGACGGTCTGGGCCAGGGTTTCGGACGCCTCCGTCCACAAGGTGGAGGACGTCTATATGGTCCTGACGGAGAAGGGACGATCTCTGAAGCTCTCAGGGGACCACAGCGTCTACCTCATGGACCCGTGGGGGAGGCTTCGTTGCAAGCCGACGAGGAGCATCAGGGAGGGTGACGCCGTCGTCGGCGTCAGGTACATCCCCCCGGCAGACGGCGATCCGCGGCCGCAGATGGGTGGAGAAGCTGGCCAAGGCGAGGTCGGAGAGCGGGTGGAGGGGCCCCACGGTGCGCCCATCACCCCTCAACTCATGTTCTTCCTTGGCATGCGTTCTGCGGGGGCCCTCGCTTCGTCAGGTCCCGAGAGGAGGATGGCCAAGGGCGAAGGACGGTCGAGGCGCGGGAGGGCCCGAGAGGACGGGGGGACCTACCCCCTTCCCTACGACGAAAGTCATCGCGAGCGGGATGGAAGCTTCGCCTCCTCCGAGCTTTCGGACGAACCCCTTGTGCCCTCATGTGGTCGAAGCAGGGACGGGAAGCGCGTGCCCGATTTCGTATGGGGGCTTGGCCGGGACCTCATAGCTGCATACCTGAGGGGGCTCTTCGGTGGGGATGGCCAGGGGGAAGCGGATGTGACCAGTTTCACCTCGACGAGCAGGACCCTTGTGGAGCAGGCCGCCTACCTCCTGTCCTACTTCGACATCGACGCCAGGGTGGAGGCTAGGCCGGGCAGTGGCCGGATCGCCCCATCCTTCGTGTTGAGCATAGCCGACGGATCGAGCAGACGGCGGTTCAACAGGTGGGTCTGCACCCTCAGGCCGATGGCCGAAGGCGAAGACGATGGGCGACGCTCCGAAGCTCTTCCCATCGAAGGCATGGGCCCCATGGCGGTAGCGCAACGCATGGCCCTCGGGACGGGCCGGGGGCCGCCGCCAGTCTCAGCGGACGGCTCGGGGAATGACGGCGGCAGCCTGCCGCCCTCGCACGAGCACTATATCGATGGGCTCTCCGCCGTGGCGGAAGGGGGGGAGATGGGCGCCCTGCAGTCCATCAGGAGGATGCCAAACTCACAAGACGTCTCCTACGACCCCGTGCTGAAAGTTAAGAGGATGCGTGGTTCGTGCAAGATGTACGACTTCTCCGTCCCGTTCTACGAAAGGTTCGTGGCAGGCAACCTCCCCACGCTCCTGCACAACAGCAACGTGCCGACGTTCATCAAGAAGGCCTTCAAGGAGGTGGTGAGGGTCCTGTCGGAAGTCAGGAACCCGGACGACTTCGCCGCCGCGAAGGAGCACATTCGCCAGATGCTCAGGAACACCTACCTTGACCTGAAGAGGAAGGAGATACCTCTTGAGGACCTAGCCTTCCACGTCGTGATGAACAAGCCCGTGGACAGGTATACGGATACCACCCCTCAGCACGTGAAGGCCGCCCTCCTCCTTCAGCAGAGGGGGAGGGAGATCAAGCCGGGAGACGTGATAGCCTACGTAAAGACGACCGGCTCCCAGGGTGTTAAGCCCGTGGAGCTGGCGAAGCCGGAGGAGGTCGACTCGGAGAAGTACGTGGAATACATGAGGGGGACGTTCGACCAGCTCCTCGACAGCCTGGGGTACGACTTCGACGAGATCCTGGGGGCTACGAAGCTCGAGGACTTCTTCTGGGGGTAGCGACCCTTCCTGCCTGTCGTCACCCTCGGCAGCGGGTGATTAGTATATATTTTTCATACGGTATCCTGTTTTAAATACATAAATAAGCTCGACCCTCGTCCAGCCACGAGCAAGTTGGCGTTATTGCAGGTTTCAGGCGAGGACGAAGCGGTCAGGGCGGCGAACGTCATCAGGAAGACCCAGAGCATCTGCCCCGAGTGCAACAGGATCCTCCCCGCGGTCATCTTCGAGAGACGAGGTAAGGTCTACATGACAAGGACGTGCCCAGAGCACGGGGAGACGGAGGAGCTCTACTTCGGCAGTTACCAGATGTACCTGAAGTTCAGCAGCTACTGGAGCGACGGCAAGGGGACCAAGGCCCCCAACGTCCAGATGGAAAACTGCCAGTGCCCCGCGAACTGCGGGCTGTGTAGCAACCACCTTAGCCATACGGGCTTGGCAAACATCATCGTCACAAACAGGTGCGACCTCACGTGCTGGTACTGCTTCTTCTACGTCAAGAAGGGCCTGGAGGGGGCCTACGTCTACGAGCCCACCTTGGAGCAGGTGCGCATGATGGTGAGGACGCTGAGGGCGGAGAGGCCCGTCCCGGGGAACTCCGTCCAGATTACGGGTGGGGAGCCCACCCTGCGGGAGGACCTGCCTGACATCATCAGGGCGATAAAGGCGGAAGGCGTGGACCACGTTCAGCTTAACACCAACGGGATAAGCATAGCGCTTCACCCGGAGCTGGCGAGGGTCTACAAGGAGGCCGGCGTGAGCAACCTCTACATGAGCTTCGACGGGGTTACACCTAAGACCAACCCCAAGAACCACTGGGAGGCGCCGTACGCCGTGGACGGCTGCAGGAAGGCTGGCCTCGGGGTCGTCCTTGTGCCCACCGTGATAAAGGGCATAAACGACCACGAGCTTTACGACATCATCGGCTTCGCGAAGGAGAACATCGACATAGTAAGGGCCGTGAACTTCCAGCCCGTATCTCTGACGGGCAGGATGTCCAAGAAGGAGAGGGAGAAGTACAGGATAACGATCCCCGATTGCATAGAAAGGATAGAGGAACAGTCGGGTGGCGAGATCAGCTCAGATTCCTGGTTCCCAGTCCCTAGCTGCTCCCCTGTAACGCACTTCATAGAAGCCATAACCCACAAGCCCCAGTACGAGCTGTCCATTCATTTCGCCTGCGGGGCGGGGACCTACGTCTACATGGACCGCAGTGGCAAGCTCGTCCCCATCTCCAAGTTCGTCGACATAAAGGGGATGCTGGAGTACTTGGACGAGGCGGCGGAGGAGATCAACTCAGGCAAGAACAAGTGGTTCGTTCTAGCGAAGGTGGCCGCCAGGATGAACGGCTTCATAGACAAGACGAAACAGCCTGAAGGGCTGAACATGGGGAAGCTGCTCTTCGACGCCCTGGTCAGGCATGACTATTCGTCCATCGGCCAGTTCCACATGAAGAGCCTTTTCCTGGGGATGATGCACTTCCAGGACAAGTACAACCAGGACGAAGAAAGGTTGCAGAGGTGCGACATCCATTACCTGACCCCCGACCTGAGGATCATACCGTTCTGCAGCTTCAACGTCATACCCGAATGGTACAGGGACCGGATCCAGAAGAAGTACGGAGTGCCGGTGGAGGAATGGGAGAGGAAGACGGGAGAGAAGCTGGAGGCTAAGCTCTACAAAGGGGAGCTAAGGAAGAGGAGGCCAAGTCAGCCGGAGGGTTCGCAGCAGGGCTGCGGGTGCGCCGTCTTACAGCAGAGCATCAGCAACATCTGAGGGCTCAGCCAGGGCGACGTTGAATGGCGAATCGCTTGGACCTCGAAGCCGCTGAGGAGACGGTCGTCGCCAACTTCTCCGTCACGCCCCTCGTCTCTGAGGTTACGCCTGGTAGGGAACTCGAGGTCGAGGTAGCCTTTTCCGTGAAGGGTAAGCTCAGGCGATCGTTCAGCAGGGCCTCATGGCAGGAGGCCTACGAAGCCCACGACCTGCAGCTTAGGCTGGCTTATGAGCTGACGCTCGTAAGGAGGGCAGCCATCTTCCACCATAAGGTCTTTGGCCCGTTGAGGCTGGTCAAGAAGGCCAAGCTCTACTGGTCGAGGAACCCTGACCTCGAGGACCACATATGGGCGATGGTGGTGGACGAGGACGGCATGCCCCACATCTTCGACAGGGAGGAGCAGGTTGACGCGGCCCTCTTCGACTTCAGAAGGAGGGTGCTCATCCCTTCAGGGGCGCTCGCCCCTGGGGATCACGTCTTGAAGGCTGAGCTCAGGTTGAGGTGGGGAAGGCACCTCTACGTCGAAGGAGGAGAGCTTCGGGCCGAGTCCCCTCCTTTTGGCGTGAAAGTGAAGCAAGCCTAAAAGACAAGTCGGGACGGAGCGTACCTGAGCGTGGTCTCCTTTGGCCAAGTACGACGGCATCCTGGGGCAGGAGCTGCTCACGGTGGAGGAGGGCCCAGATGAGGTCACCCTCGTCTTCAGGGACAACCGTTACCTCTTCATCCGCCTCGTGGAAGGCCGGCTTGTCACCGAAAGCGTGCCGGAGTAGGGCGGGGTCGCGGGTGGCTCCCGACCGGCCTTCGGTTCGTCAGCTACGTTTTAAAGGAAAGGATACCACAACGGCCTTCGCCTTGCCCTCCGAAGCTCCGTGCGCCCACGATGTCGTTTACAAGGCTGTCGTGAACCTCAAGAGAGGATTCGGCGTAGAGGGAGCGGTGGACGTCTGGACTTGCACGAAGTGTCACGAGGTCTGGTGCGATGAGAAGAGGATCGAACATCAGGAGCTCCCGCCCGAAGTGGGCCTTCCGCGGAGGGATCCGGGGACGGAGTGGGCCGTCCTTGTGTGCGACGCGGGAGACAGGGTAGACTGGAGGCTGATGCAGGTGAGGGGAGGGGAAGGCTTTCCCCACTCGTGCAACGTGTTCGAGGGCTGCTTTATAGAAGTGGGCAGAGACTTCTCGGTGAGCTGCAGGAGGGCTCACCCGGGCGGCCATTCCCTACACCTAGTGATGCGCTCGCTCAATTCGACTGTGCTGATATGAGGGGGAGAAGTTGAAGCCCGAGGCCGTCGCGCTCGCCTTTGCGCTGGCCACGATGGTCTCAACGCTCGCCCTCTATTTGGAGGCCTGGGGGTGGCCCTCCACTTACCTTACGCTTGCGGTGGCGATCCTCCATGGCGCCCTGTCCTCTGGGCTGTACTTCAACATGCGCAATTCTCGTCCGTCAGTGGTCGCAGGTTCGGCTCTGGCGGCGGCCTACGTGGCCCTAGCCACCCTGCACGCTCCCAACTTCGTCGCCTACATCGCCCTCCTGTGCGACCTAGCCTCGGGAACGGCCGCCGCTTACGCTCTGTTGAGACCTCGCAGGACGGAGCATCCCACACCTCTGGACCTGCCCGTGTACGGATAGGTGCGGGAAACGATGAAGATAGCCATCGACCACGCCAGGATGGGAGCCGTAGCCGGCTTCCTAGAGGGCCACTTGCTTCTGGACGGCCACAAGATAAGGTTCAAGGGTGTGGCCTTCGGCCGATACGGGGGACAGAACGTGAGGGTCGAATTCTCGCCCGGGGCCCGTAGGGCCCTTAAGAAGAGAGGGATAGACCCGGATGAGCTCGCATCGCGCGTTCAGCAGAAGATAGTGCAGGGCGATTTCGAGGTCGTCCAGAACCCATCCGCGGGGAAGGACGGGTGACTTCATGCTCGAAGCTTAATAAGGGCCAGAAGGAGCATACGAGAGGTGGTCCCACGGAATTGAGCTACGCGGACCTATTCCTCACACCCGAGCCCGCCATCACCCATAGGCTTCAGGGGAGGGCTCCCGTGGCGAAGGTCTTCGGCGTCCCGTACGACGCCACCTCCAGCTACAGGCCCGGGTGCCGGTTCGGACCCAACGCGCTGCGTGAGGCGTTCATGAAGGTGGAGGTGTACGAGCCCGACCTGGGCGTGGATGCGGAGGAGCTGCCCATCGAGGACATGGGGAACCTCCAAGGTACCTCCACCCCTGAGGAAATGGTGGATTCCGTCTCCAAGGTGGTGGAGGAGGTCGCCTCAGAGGGCTTCGTCCCAGCGATAATCGGAGGGGAGCACACGCTCACCTACGGTGCCTTCAGCGCCATGCCCTCCGACTGCCACCTGCTCGTCTTCGACGCCCACTTGGACCTCCGGCCCGAGCTGTACGGATGGAGGCTGGGCCACGCCACCTTCCTTCGCAGGCTTACGGAGAAGGTCGGGTTCGAGCGGGTGATCCATGTGGGAAGCAGGTCGGCTTCGAAGGACGAATGGAGCCTGGCCAAGTCGGAAGGTCTCAAGATGATTCTGAGCAGGGAAGTGGGAAGATCGAAATACATGGATGAATTCAGGTACCTGATGACGATGCCTAGCCGGCTTTATGTCTCGCTGGACTTGGACGTCTTGGACCCCGCCTACATGCCCGGGGTCGGCAACCCGGAGCCCGGCGGGATCTCCAGTAAGGAGCTCCTGAACATGCTGCTCGCTCTGAAGGGGATGGACATCGTCGGCTTCGACGTGGTGGAGCTCAACCCCATGGTGGACCCGTATGGAACCTCTTCGGCCACGGCTGCGAAGCTGTTCAGCGTCCTACTTTCCCTAGTCGGCCTGACGAAGTGACCTTTCAAGAGCCTTCCTTCGGGGAAAAAGATGGCCTCGCCGAGAGCATCCTGGGCAGCGGGAGGGGCCTGAACGGCCTCCCCTTGCTCGCTTCCTTTACCTCCGCCGACAGCTCGCCCACCGCCATCCTCCTCATCTCGCCCCGAGACCTGTCCCTGACCTGAAGCTTGTCCCCCGCGGCCTCCTTCGCGCCCACTACGATTATGTATCTTATCCATTCCCTTTCCGCGTCCCTGACCTTCTTCCCGACCGTTTCGTCCCTATCGTCTATGTCACACCTGACTTCCTTTGCTTCGAGGTCAGCCGCGATGGCCTCAGCCAACGGCACGAACTCCTTCGAGAGGGGCACCAGCCGCACGTGAGTGGGGGCAAGCCAAAGGGGCAGCTCGGCCACTTCACCCCTGCCCTGCATCTCCGCCGCCTTCTCCAGGAGGGCATAGACCACCCTCTCTATCGCCCCGCTGGGAGAGCAGTGAAGTATGATGGGATGTTTCTTGCTTCCATCTTCGTCTACGAAGGTGATCCCGTACCTCTCCCCGTTCTCTATATCTATCTGGTCCGTAGAGAGGGCCGAGGCCTTGCCCAGGTTGTCTATGAAGTTCAGTTCGTACTTCAGTACGAAGTAGAAGAACCTCTCCTCCCACATCTCCGCCAGGGCGGGCTTGCCCAGCTTCCTGACGAGAGAGACTACGAAATCGCTGTTTTGCTCGTAGAACTCTTTGGTGAACCGTATCGCCATCTCCACGTCCCCCACCTGTATGCCTGCCCCTTCCAGCGTCTCCACGCAGAGGTCCAACCTAGTCGCCATCTCTCGTTTGGCCTGCTCGATGTCCTTCACCAGGGCGTGGCAGTCGGGCATGGTGAAGGCGCGGAGCCGCCTGAGCCCCACCACCTCTCCGCTCTTCTCCCTCCTGAAGCTGTATCTGGTCAGCTCGTACAGCTTCAAGGGAAGGTGTCTGTAGGAGATGCGCGCATCCTTCGCCATCAGGAACTGTCCGAAGCACGCTGCGAACCTCAGGAAGAGTTCCTTATCCTCCGACCTTACAAGATACTGGCGGGCGGGGAAGCGGTTCAGGTAAGACTCGAGGGCGGGGTGGTGCACGTCGTACATGACGGGGGTCTCCACCTCTATCCCCCCGTATGCCCCCACCTTCGCTGTGACGAAGGCCTCTAGGAGGGACTTGATGAACCTCCCCTTCGGATACCACCTCAGGTTCCCGACGTCCGAGCCCTCCTCGTAGTCCGCTATGCCCAACCTCTGCATCAACCCCACATGAGGAGGAAGTTGCAACACGGCGCGAGACTTCGCCATCTCGTAGTCCGCCAGCTTCTTCAGTCTCTCCCTACCTCTGAAATCGTACTCCGTTGCGGGCACGAGCTCGCCTTCCGGGGTCAGTATGAACCAATGGGACTTGAGCTTCTGCTCCGCGACCAAGGCCTTCGAGACGGCCTGAGGTTCGACCCTCCCCTCGGGTGAAAACACCTTGAACTGCTCCGCCATTGCATGACCCTTGACCTTCACGTTGAAGCCCTTCGTCCATCCGAAGGGGGCGGCGTACGCCTCCAGCCCTCTCCTGACGAGGCCTTCCACCAGCTCCTTCAGGACGGCCTGGGCCTCCGAGGGCGCGGCCAGCTGGTTGCTCAGGTGGGCGTACGGATAGACCAACACCCTCCTTGCCTTCAGGTTCTCCATGGACGAGGCCACGGAGCTTGCCGCCCTTTCCGCTTCATCAGGTCCGTCTCCCTTCTCAACCGCCGTGAAGACGACGACCACTTCTTCGTACCTTCCCCCCGCCTTCGCATCGGCCGCCCCGGCGAATTCCTTCTCCACAGGCTCGTACTCGAACCAATCAGCGTGTAGCTGAAGCATCTTCAAATCTCTATGAGCCCTCCACCCAAACAGCATCGTCCGATTCTCTTAATATCTCTTGAACCTGGCCCTGGAGACCTCCCTATCTTCCCTCGTCTCCTTCTTGAACTGCTTGTAATGCTCCTTGCACAGGTGGACCCTGCCGGAGGAGGCCTTCACGCTCAAGCCCGTCCCGGCTAGGTTCCTTGCGCTTACCGATCTTCTAGAGGGCCTGCCGCACCCCTCTACATCACAGTAGTGCGAGCCTGCGGTCATCGGCGGACAGCAGTCCGCCAACCCCTTGGGCTAGATAAACTTAATACCGAACGGCCGGGCTCGTAGGCACAGCTCAGAAAAGGGTCGCCCATGCTCACCAACCTTAGAGAAGCCATCAGGCCATACGTAGAGGGGCTGGGGAAGGCCTGTGGCGTCCTCCTTCCCTATCCGACGGCCTGGACGACCTTCGGCCTCGCCTTCTCCGTCCTGGCGGGATATTATTTCTACTTGGGATCCGTTCAGCAGGCTGGGTTGTTCGTCCTCCTCTCAGGGCTGATGGACGTCCTAGACGGCGCGGTGGCCAGAGCGGTGGATAAGGTCAGCCCTTCGGGGGCCTTTCTTGACAGCAACATAGACAGGCTCTCAGAGGTATCGTTGTTCGTCGGGATCTTGTGGTCTGGTCTGGTCGGCCCGACCTTGGTGCTGCTGACGCTGTCCTTCTCCCTCCTTGTAAGCTATTCTCGCGCCAGGGCGGAGGGCCTCGGCCTGAAGGCAGAGGGCGTGGGCATAGGGGAGAGGGCGGAGCGCCTGTTGGCCCTGGCCATCGCGGGCCTGGTCGGCCAGCTGTATTGGGGTGTCCTCATCGTCTTGGCTTTGGCGTCGCTGACTTTCGTCCAGAGGGTGTACATCTACTCTTCAAGGCTTTAGCTTCTCGGAGGTCTCGAGGAGGTAGCGAACGGCCCTGTTCAGCTCCTCCTCTCCCCTTCGGGTGCACCTGTAGACCGTCCTTCCCCCCTTGACCTCAGATTCGACCAGCCCCTCTCTCTTAAGACGATACAGGACCATGTAGAAGGTTATCGAAGCGGGCTCGAAGCCAAACCTGCTTCCGAAGCGCTTCTTGAGCCCCATGGGATAGTCTGGGCTCTCCGATAGCATCTTCAAGATGTAAAGCCAGAGGTTTTCCTTTGTAAGCTTCTCAACGAGTCGTTCGAAGGCCAAATGGGAAACCTTTCACCAGCGCCTATACCTTTCTTCCTTTGCCCGCACCTTGACGATGCCGAAGTGGACGGCGCACGATACGCAGTAGTACTTCTGGGTGACGCTCGAAGGAACGTACGTGCCCGCGGCCCTCAGCTCCCTCGCCAAAGATGGCTCCACAAGCGTGATCCTCTGCGTCACCTTCTTCGCCTTATCCCTGGGCACGGGGCGCCCGCACTGGCTGCACTGAACGTATCCGCTGCTGCCCTTACCGCCCTTGCTTCTGCCCCTGCTTTTCCTCTTTTGAGTCAACTCTGCCTTCGCTCACGCCACTAGCCCCATCCACGGCTTTAAAACGTTTTGAACCCGTTTGACGGACGTACTGGGCAGGGGAGACAAAGCCTCGTGAAGGCCCTGGTCGCAGGCCACTTCGTCCTTGATACCGTGATCTCCGAGGGCTATGTGGCGGAGACCCTGGGAGGCCCTCCGGCCTACATGGGGTTCCTTCTGAGGAGGCTGGGTTTCGACGTCTTCGTCGCCACGGCCATCGGCTACGACTTCGGGGACGACCGCCTGCAGCAGGTCATCAGGTCTGGGATCCGCTTCCTTCAGCCTCCCTTCAGCGAATCCCCCACCACTCGCTTCGAGATAACCGTGCTTTGGGGGCACAGGGCGATGAGGCTCCTAAGCCGTTGCGGGCGGATCCCCCCTCCGGCCATGGGTCAAGGTGAGTTCGACGTGGCGATGGTGAACCCGGTCGCGGGCGAAATCGCCCCTGAGTCAATACCGCGTTACAAGTCCGTCTCCAAGTTCCTCTACTTGGACCCCCAGGGATTCCTGAGGGCCTTCGAGGGCGGAGAGGTAAGGCTGTCGGACAACCCCAAGCTGAGATACATGCTCAGGGCTGTCGACGCGGTGAAGGTCGACCTGGAGGAGGGGCTGGCCCTGACCGCCACGGACGACCCGATCGGCATAGGGCACGGCCTGAGCCGGATGGGTGTGAGGGAGGTGCTCGTAACGGCGGGGAGCGAAGGGGTATACCTTAGGTCCGGCGAGAGGCTCTACTTCCTTAGGCCCCCGGACGTCGCCGCCTTCGATGGGATCGGGGCTGGCGACCTCCTGGGTGCGGGCTACTGTGCGTCGAGGGCGAGCAGGGGCCTCGAGGAATCCATGGCCTACGCCGTCGCCTGCTCCACCTGCAGGCTGGACCAGCCCGGCCTACAGAAGATACCAGACCTCAGGGCCATCGAAGACGAGGCCGCGGCCCTGAGGAAGAAGGTGGAGGTGCTAGAAGGCCCTCGCTAGGTATACTCTCCTCTTCGCTGGCCGTCCACACCAGGCGCAGGGCTGGCTGGGTGTGGATTCATCGTTCACGTCTCTCCCCCTGACCTCATACCCCCCGGTCTGTGACTTGATCTCCTCCGCGCACTCCCTTTCGCCACAGAATGGTGCCAGGATGAGCATCCCCTCCGAGGCCTGGCGCAATACGTCCTCCCTTGAACCTGCCTTGACCAGCCTCTTGCCGAGGTTCTCCCAAGCCCTCTCCCTGAGGCGTTCAGGTATCTCCTTCTTCAGCCGTTTCATCGTCTCCTTTAGTTCCGAGTCCCTGACCTTAACCCTCGTCCCCGTGTCCCTCCTGAAGACGGTGACCGTCCCCTCCCTAACCTCCTCCTTGCCCACCTCCAGCCTTACAGGAATTCCCTTCAGCTCCCACCTGTAGTACTTGGAGCCGGGGGTTTCTTCGGAAATGTCCACGTAAACGGCGTAACCGTCCCGGCCCAGGGCCTGGCCCAGCCTCTTCGCCTTCTCCTCCACCTCGGGCTCCCCTCCCCTGTAGGGTATGGGGATGACGACCACGTCGTACTGGGCCATCCCGAACGGAAGCACCAGCCCCCTATCGTCTCCATGGGTGGCTATCAAGGCCGCCAGGATCCTCGAAACGCCCGGCCCGAAGCATGTAGAATACGGCACCCTCCTTTCTCCTCGCTTGTCCAGGAAGGTTACGTCGTACGCCTTCGTGAAATGCTGGCCAAGCAGATGCGTGGTCCCGACCTGCAGTACGTGGCCGTTCGGGAGGAGGGCATCGTAGGCATATGAGTTGTCCGCCCCTGGGAACCTGTCGAAAGGCTCCCTCTCCGCCACTATGTAAGCTATCCCGAGCTTCTCGTAGACCCTCTTGGCTATCTCCAAGTCCTCCATCACCTGTGCCTTCGCTTCCTCTTCCGTGGCGAAGAGGTCGTGTGTCTCAACCCAGAGGAACTCCCTGGCCCTCAGCAGGGGCCTCGTCGCCCTCGTCTCCCTCCTGTAGACGGCCACGGATTGATACATCTTTAGGGGAAGGTCCTGGTAGCTCCTTATCCACAGGCTGCACATGGGGTAGACAGCCGTCTCCGATGTGGGCCTGAGCACCAGCTTCTCGTCCAGCTCCCCGCCCGATGCCTCGCTTATGATGAAGACCTGGTCCTCAAACCCCCTTATGTGTTCGCTCTCCTTCCTCATGGCTGAAAGTGGGATGACGAGGGGGAAGAGCACCTGCTGGTGTCCGGTTGCCTCCAGCTCCCGTTCAAGAAGCGAATAGATCTTCTTGACGATGCGCATCGCGTTAGGCCTGTAGACGACGAAGCCCTTCACCCCGTACCTGCTGTCCACCAACTGGGCCTCCTGCAGGATGTAGTCGAACCACGCGCTGAAATCCTTCTCCTTGTCCACCCTTTCCCTCCTCTCGTTCATGATTTAGCAAGAGCTCCCCATGAACTACTTCTTTAAACCTTTTCCTTTCATGTCGAGCAGGACTGTAGCCGAGGCCAAGGGCAGGCAGAGGGCCAGCAGCTGCGCCCATTGGAGAGGTGCAAGGGAGTCGATCCTAAAGAGGTTGGCCAGGGCCGGCACCTCCGTGACGACGAGCTGGAGGATGAAGGCCAGAAAAAGAGAGAGCGCCAGCCAGACGTTCCTCTGCCATCTTCTGTCGTACAACGCCCTGAAGAGGAGCACCATGAAGAGCTCCTCCACCACTATCAGGCTGAAGACTATCCCCCTGGCCGATGGCAGGCCGAAGGGCAACTCATAGATGTAGAGCCATATGCTCGCGGCGGAGAAGTAGATGGCGGCAACCGCGACCGCCGCCCAGCTCTGCCAGGTCATTACGGATTCCTGCGCCCTCAGGGGCGGCGACTTCATGAGCCTAGGAGCCGGGGGGTCCATCGCCAACGGCAAAACAGGGATTATGTCCGTCACCAGGTTGATCCAGAGCAGGTGCACCGGCAGCAACGGAGATGGAAGGCCCATGAACCCGGCGAGGGTCACGATGGCGATCTCGGAGAGGTTGGCCGCGAGCAGCAGGGCCACCACCTTCCTTATGTTGTTGAATATCCCCCTCCCTTCCTCCACAGCCCCCGCTATCGTGGAGACGTTGTCGTCCAGGAGGACCAGGTCCGCCGTCTCCTTGGCCACCTCCGTCCCCCTCTTTCCCATCGCTACGCCTACGTTGGCGGCCTTCAGGGCTGGCGCGTCGTTCACCCCGTCTCCGGTCATCGCCACGAAGACCCCCGCCCTCTTGTAACCTTCAAGGATCTTCAGCTTCTGCTCAGGCGTCGTCCTGTAGAAGACCGTGGCCCTGTCGAGCTCCCCGGCCAGCTCTTCCGGCGTCAGCCTGTCCAGCTCCGCCCCGGAGATCGTCCCCTCCACCCCGGTATACAGCCCTAGCCTCCTGGCGATCGCCTTCGCCGTCGCCTCGCTGTCCCCCGTGATCATCACTACCCTGACCCCCGCTTCGTGCAGCTTCCTGATCGCCTCCACGGCCCCCTCCCTTTCCTCGTCCAAGAAGCCGGCAAGCCCGAGGAAGGTGAACCCGCCCTCCCCCAGAGAGTAGGCGAAGGCTATGCTCTTGAGGCCCTCTCCGCCCATCCTTGCTTCGTCTTCCAGGACAGCTCGCCTCATCCCGTCGTCGAGGGGTATCGCCCCCTTCTCGGTTTCGATGAACTCACATTTCTTTAGCACGGCCTCGGGTGCCCCCTTGACGCAGACCAGCGTGCAGTCCCCCGCATCGTGGGTCGTAAGCATCAGCTTCGATGTGGCGTCGAACGGGACCTCCGCCCTTCTGGGATGAAGGCTTCTGGTCCTCTGGATGTTCATCCCTACGGAGCTAGCGAACTTCAGTATAGCGACGTCCACTGCGTCCCCTATCCCCTCCCCGTAAGCGAAGGAAGCGTCGTTGCAAAGCACCCCCACCGTAAGCATCTTGGCCAATCCCCTCGAGGAAGCGAAGTCTTCCCCTCCGGGCGTTCGTGAGGGATCGGATGGCTGTGCGCGCACTAGGAAGAGCTCGTTCTTCGTCAGCGTCCCCGTCTTGTCGCAGCAGACTACGGCGCAGCTGCCCAAGGCTTCGACCGCGGAGAGCTTCCTGACCAGGGCCTTCTTCGATGCCATCCGCTTTGCCCCCATGGCCAATAGTATGGCCACCGAGGCGGGAAGCCCCTCTGGGACGGCGGCCACGGCGAGTGTGGCCGCCACGAGGAGGGTTTCAATCAGGTCGCTTCCCACCACCACGAGGTCGTAGATAAAGTAGACCAAGATGAGCGCGATGAAGATGGCCGATATCTGGAGCGAGAGCCTACCAACCCTCCTCTCCAGAGGCGTCTCCCCCCTCGCCTTCTCGACTAGGGCGGATATCTTGCCTAGCTCCGTCCGCCTGCCCGTTTCAACGACGACGGCCAAGGCTGCTCCGCCCGTTACTAGCGTTCCCGAATACGCCATGTTCCTCCTTTCATAGATGGGGGAGTCGGGGGGCATGACGGCCGAAGCTTCCTTGTCTACCGGCACGGACTCTCCGGTGAGGCTTGACTCGTCCATCTTCAGCTTCGTGGAGCGGACCAGTCGCACGTCAGCGGGCACCATGTCCCCGGCTTCAAGCCTGACTACATCACCTACGACGAGCCTTTCGGAGTCCAGCATGGCCTCCCTCCCGGACCTGACGACCCTGGCCAGGCGAGGGGTGAGCTTCCTCAGGGACCTAAGCGTCTTCTCCGAGTTATACTCGATGACCATGCCCGTGGCAACGAGCAGGACTACGACGAAAAGTATGAGCGCTCCATCCACAAAGGACTCGTAGAACGAGATGGCGGTGGCGACGGCAAGTATGGGCACGAAGGGGTTCTTCATCTGGTCCCACACGATCCCCAGGAGGGACCTCCCCTCCCCCTCTACCATTACGTTGGCGCCGTGTTCCTTCAGCCTACTGCGGGCCTCCTCCTCCGTCAGACCGTGCAAAGAGGAGCCCGTCATCTCGAGGGCCTCCTCAGCCGTCATGCTATGCCAGGGTTTCTGGTCCACGGACCCCTCGGGGCCTAGGGGCCCTCGCTCGAACAATAAAGGTTTATTTCGAACAGGCGCGAGCGTTCTTCGTCCTCTAGCGGCTTGATAGACCAACTGCTCGCCGGCCTCTTCGGATATGGCTACCTGCTGGCCTTCGTCGTCAGCCTACTTGGTAGCCTCCTGGTCTTCGTCCCCATCCCCTACTTTCCGCTGCTCATCCTGCTGGCGACGAGGTTGGACCCGCTTGCCTTGACCTTGGCGGCCTCCGCCGGGGCCTCGATGGCCAAGTTCGTCGTATTCATGGTCAGCTTTTGGGGAGGGACGAAGGTGAGCCCAGAAAGGAAGCGGAGGATCACCCCTTTGGGCATCCTAGCGCAGAAGTACGGTTCGTTCGCAGTCTTCATAGCAGCGGCGACCCCCATCCCCGACGACCTGATCTATATACCGCTCGGCCTGGTCAGGTTCAACCCAATCTCCTTCCTCATCGCCACCTTCGTGGGGAAGCTGGTCATAAACGCGATAATAGTCTACGGGAGCGCCTTCACGCTATGGTGGGTCTTCCTCTTTGTGGGCAACGTGAAAGGCCCCGTCCAGTTTTGGGTCACATCGTTGCTGCTGCTCATCGGCATCGCCTTGGCGGTCTATTTCGTCGTTACGCTGGATTGGGAGGACATCCTGGTCAGGAGGCTGAAGTGGGTCAGCCCCTTCGAAGTGGAAGAGGGGGACCGCGGTCAGTCCTCGTCAGGGGGTAGCTCCTCCGAAGGCTCCAGCTCCTCTCCTTCGGGGAGCTGAGGCTCCAGAACCTTGGTGGCGGTGACTATGTAGGCTGTGTGCCCTATCATCCTAGTCGAGGGCCTCGTCATGCCCAATCGCGCCTCCATCCTTCGGTACAGAACTTCAAAGCACTCCACCCTGGCGAACCCGGACCTCTTCAACCTGTCCACCAGCTGCTCCGCCTGATTCGTTGTGGGGATCACCCCGGCGAACCCGCCGGAGGGCTTCAAGGCCTTCCAGGCCAGCTCCACGAAGTTCCAAGGGTCGCCCAGGTCCACTATCACAGCATCCACTTCCGATTCTTCGAACCCCTTGGACGCGTCCGCCAGCTTGAGCTCTACATATTCCAGAAGGCCCGCCTTCTTCAGGTTCTTGGCCGCCATCTTGTGGAAGTCCTCCCTTATCTCGTAGCTGTACACCTTCCCGGTCGGCCTGACGAGGCTGGCCAGGAACGTGGTCAGTGCTCCGCTGCCAGTTCCCGCCTCTATCACCCTGCAGCCCGGGCCGATGCCGGCGTTGAGCGCCATCAAACCCATGTCCTTAGGGTAGACTATCTGCGTCTGCCTTTCGCACTTCATCAGGAAGTCCTGCACTGTGGGCCTCAGGAGGTACAGGGGCTGTCCCGTGTCCGTGTACACAACGGACCCGAACTCCCTTCCCATCACCTTCTCGAAGGAGACCCTGCCCAGGTGTGTGTGAAACTCCCCCCTCCCTGTGGCCTTCACAAGCCAGCTCTTGCCCTTCCTAGAATATAGCAGGACGTAATCTTCGTCTCCTATCTTCGTCATGGCCGTCGTGTGAGAGGTGGAGGCTCCGCTTAAAGGGTTGTCGGCGGAGATGGCTCGGCCCCTCACATTTATATAAGGGGCCCTGCGTGGCCTATAGACAACGGGTTACGCTCCAAATGGACGAAGCGCCATCCAGCCCATCGGAGACGCCGCAGCAGAGGAGGCTCCCCAGGTCCTATTTCAAGCCCAAGCCCGTCAAGGTGGGCGACGAGTTGGAACTGGAGATCTCCGAAATAAGCAGACGCGGCGACGGCCTGGCTAGGGTGCAGGGATACGTCGTCTTCGTGCCCAACACAAAGCAGGGGGACAAGGTCAAGGTCCGCATCTCCCAGATCAGGCCGAGCTTCGCTGTGGGCGAAGTGATTAGACCTCAGTAGTAGAAGGCTTCAGCCCTATCAGGGTAGATGAGGCCTAGGGTGGGTCATGTCTCGCCCCAAGCGAGACAGCAAAGCCTATTTATCGCCGCGCCCACTTTCATCTCGCTTTGGTTTCAGACCCAGTGGAGGACACGTACCAAAGGATCAAGGGGATGGAGGTCAGGGGGGCCGGCAGGATAGCTAGGGCCGCAGCGGAGGCCCTGAAGTCTAGCGTCCAATCCAGCTCCGCTTCCAGCCCAGTGGAGCTCTACAGGGAGCTCGTGGCCAGCGGCAAGAGGCTGAAGGAAGCGAGGCCCACGGCCGTCTCACTTCCGAACAGCGTCAATTACGTCCTCACCGGGGCTGCGAAGGGCCTGGAGCGGGGTCTGGACGTAGCCTCCATGAAGCGTCTCGTCGTCAGGCTCTGTGACGAGTTCATAGAGAGGAGCCTCAACGCCGTGTCCAGCATAGGTGAGATAGGGGCCAAGAGGATCGTCGAGGGGGACGTCGTGCTCACGCACTGCAACAGCGAAGCCGCCATAAGGGTCCTGCTTAGCGCCCACAGGCAGGGGAAGAAGGTACAGGTGATCGTGACCGAGACTCGTCCTCGCTTTCAAGGGAGGATCACGGCGTCCATCCTTAACAGGGAAGGGATGGACGTGACTCTCATCCCCGATTCGGCGTGCCGCCTCTACATGCACGAGGTGGACAAGGTGGTGGTTGGGGCGGACGCCATCGCCTCCAACGGGGCGGTGGTGAACAAGATAGGGACGTCCACCATCGCTCTAGTGGCGCACGAGACGAGGACGAGGTTCTACGTGGCAGCTGAGACGTACAAGCTGAGCCCCAAGACGCTCCTGGGCGAGCTTGTGGAGATAGAGCACCGCAGCAAACGAGAAGTTGTAAGCGAAAAGTGGCTAAAAGAGAACAGGGGGGTGAAGGTGAAGAACCCTGCCTTCGACGTCACACCACCGGAATACATAGACCTGATCATAACGGAGATGGGGGTCTTTCCGCCACAGGGGATAGTGTTTTTGATGAAAGAGTTATACCCCGAGCCGACGACACCAGATTGGCATGATTGAAAGGGTATCCTCCCCCAGGGCCCCCAAGCCCATCGGCCCATACAGCCAGGCCATCAAGGCGGGGGGTTTCCTGTTCGTCTCAGGTCAGCTCGGCCTCGACCCGGCCACGGGCGCCCTCCCCTCCTCCGTAGAGGACCAGGCCAGACAGGCCTTGAACAACGTATACGGCCTGCTCCTGGAGGCCGGAGTCGGCTGGAGGAACGTGGTGAAGGTGTGCATCTACGTCACCGACCTATCTCTTGTGGGCAAGGTGAACGACATTTACATGGCTCTGCTGGGGGACGCCGCCCCTGCAAGGACGACCGTAGCGGTCTCCTCCCTCCCCAGGAAGGCCCTAGTCCTGATAGACGCCATCGCGTACCTGGGCTAAACTTCCGTGGCGCACAGGAGGCTCTCCGTCTCCAGGCTCCTGTTCATGGCCACCTCTGAGATGGTCCCCGTGAAGTTCACCGTCTGCGCCAGCCCCTGCAGGAACGAGCGCAGGCTGAAGGCTATGCTGGCCCTCTTCGCTGGGTCTCCGTATGAGGTGTCCGATATGTATTGCTGTGAGATCCTGAAGCTCGCTTCGTTCAGCTCCTTCTCCAGCCTGCCCGACCTCTCGATGGCCCTGTTGGCCTGCACGGTATCCCTGTTCAGAAGGGAGCTGAAGGAGAGGGCGTAGAGCTCCACGACCTCCTTGAACAGCCTAGATATCTCCTCGATGTGGCTCTGCTTCAGCTCCACCCCCGCATCCAGAAGAGACAATGCCATCATGGCCATGTTCTCCGCGTAGTCCCCGACCTTCTCGGCCAGCTTGGTCACGAGCCTGTTGCCGGCGATGTTGAGGACGTTCTCTATCCCTATCTTCTTCGCCGCATCCAGCCTCTTCGAGGCGAAGAGGAGCTGGCGCACGGTCATCCAGTATATCTTGTCCATCTCCTCCTCAACCAGGACTACCTCCTGGGCGTATTCCTTCTTCTTCTCAAGGATGGCCTTCATGGACGCCTCAAGCATGTACGTCGTCACCGTATGCAGCCTCCTGAGCAGGCCGTCTATTGGAAACTTTGTGGGGTCCAAGAAGCTCTGGATCGTCACCGTGGTCGACGTCTGCTCCACTATCCCGAAGCCGTTCAGCTTCTGGACCGCAGTCTTTATCTCCTCGAGCTGGGCCGGGTTCAGGTTCCCCTTGCTCGTGACGACTATCGTTTCGGCGCCTATGATGTACAGGCCCACTATCACCCGTTTAAGGAGCCCTGGCTCGTTGCACCTGTCCACGTTGACCACCCTCTTCGGAGGCCTCTCCTCCTTGGCGATGCCAGGGTGCAGCCGGAGCGAGCCATCCTCCAGCCGGACGATCGAGACGACGTCACCCGGCTTCACCCCCACCTCCCTCACCCAGTCCTTGGGGAGGGAGACCGAAAGGGTGGAGTAGCCCACCATCTGCACTTTACGTACGTCTATATTGGACATTTACCATGTGGCAGTGGTAAGGGAAGTTATATAAATCTTCTAAGGACCCCTGCTCACTATATTCTCTATTGCGCCTATTTTTTCTACTTGCACCCTAACCCTGTCCCCCACCTTCAGCAGCCTGGGCTCCGGCCTCCAGTAGTAGCCCACGCCGCCCGGCGTGCCTGTGGCGATGATGTCCCCCGGCTCCAAGGTCATCCCCTGGCTCAGGATGGATATGACCTCCGGGATACGCCTTATCATCTTCCCTGTGTTCGAATCCTGCCTCAGCTCCCCGTTAACCCAGGTCCTGAGCCTCAGCTCGTGAGGGTCTGGAACTTCCGACGCCATGGTGATGTACGGCCCCGTCGGCGCGAACGTGTCACAACCCTTCCCCCTCGTCCACTGGCCGTCGCGGAACTGCAGGTCCCTTGCCGAGACGTCGTTCATGACCATGTAGCCGAGGACCGTCTCCATCGCCTCATCCATCGACGTTCCCTTGCAGCGCTTGCCCAACACCACCGCCAGTTCCCCTTCGTAGTCGAGCTGAGAGGTCACCGACGGGTACAGGATCTCGTCGTAAGGCCCCGTCACAGCCGTAGCCGGCTTCATGAAGATCACAAGGCCCTCGGGAGGCCTTGAGCCTGACTCCTGCACGTGTTCGAAGTAGTTCTTTCCCAGGCAGATCAGCTTCCCTGGCCTTGGTATCGGCGAGAGCAGGCGCACATCTGTTTCCCTGAGCCCCCCGCGATGAGAGCCTACGGCCCTTTCCAATTCGCTTCGGAAGTTCTCGTCCATCAGCCTTTCGGATGAGATCAGTTCGAACAGGTCGTGGGGAAGGTCCAGGCCTAGGCCCTCTGCCGGGACTATCTCTTCGCCCATCACAAAGCCGTAGCCCGTCCCGTTCGAGCACTTGAACCTCGCTACCCTCATCCTGCTCAGGGGTGTCGTCGGCCCCCCTTTATTAATCGATGAGGGATGGGTGTCCCGACGCATGCTAGGGTATGTTTTTAGGTCGCGACTACAAGAGCTCGAATTCGGCGTGAGGGTGTAGTTCGAATGTCCGTCTCCAAGGAGCAGGTGTTACGTGCCCTTTCTGTGGTCAGGGACCCCGACCTGGGCAGGGATATCGTCAGCCTGGGGTTCGTGAAGGACATCGTCGTGCGAGAGGGGAGGGTGGACGTGAAGCTGGTCCTAACCACCCCAGCCTGCCCCATGAGAGATAGGCTGGTCGAAGAGGCCACGGCCAGCGTCAAGGCCCTGCCTGGGGTGGAGGCGGTAAACGTGGACGTCTCTTCGGACGTCACCTCCTCCATCGGTGGTAGGACCTTCGGATCCTCCCTCGTAAAGAACGTAATCGCCGTGGCCAGCGGAAAGGGTGGCGTGGGCAAGTCCACCGTGGCCGTGAACTTGGCGATGGCCCTGAGCAGGGCGGGGGCCAAGGTCGGGCTCCTGGACGCGGACATATACGGCGCCAGCGTGCCGGGGATGCTGGGGGCCTCCGGGCTCCCCGAGGTGAAGGAAAACAGGATCGTCCCTCTCACGGCCCATGGCATCCAGATCGTTTCGATGGGGTTCTTCAGCAATACGCAGACCCCCGTCATATGGAGGGGGCCGCTCGTCGGGAAGGCCGTGAAGGATTTCCTCGAGCTAGTGGAGTGGAGCCCCTTGGATTACCTGATCGTGGACCTCCCTCCAGGCACTGGAGACGCGGCGCTTTCCTTGGCCCAGACGATAGACGTGACCGGCGTCGTCATAGTGACCACGCCGCAGGAGGCGGCGCTTCAAGTGGCCGGGAAGGCGCTGTACATGTTCAGGAAGCTTGGGATACCGATCCTAGGGATAATAGAGAACATGAGCTACTTCGTCTGCCCCCATTGTGGCGGCAGGACCGAGATATTCGGCCATGGCGGCGGCAGGCAGGCGGCGGAGGAGATAGGGGTCCCCTTCCTGGGCGAGGTCCCCATAGACGCGAGCCTTAGGGTTTCCGGGGATGTCGGGATACCTCTCACGCCGGAGGAGGGCGAAGTCGCCAAGAGCTTCATGGAAGTGGCCAGGAAGCTCGCTAGCCAGGTCAGCGTCCTGAACTACGAGAGGAAGGCGGGAGGACAGGGGAAGGGATAGGCCACATCGGGTGGCCTACGTTTTAATACCCGCTTCGCTGATCCAGCAGACAAATTGGCCCATTCCGGCTCAGACGTGGGAACGAAGGAGCTTCGCCTTATAGGCATCGAGGGCATTGGAGAGCCATCCGAGGGCGAAGACCTGGCGCAGCTGATATTCTCAGCTCAGGAGAGGGCGGGGATCCCTTTCGAAGACGGTGACGTGTACGTCGTGGCGCAGAAGGTGGTGTCGAAGGCCGAGGGTCGCTTCGTCGAGCTGAGGAAGGTAAAGCCCTCCGAATTCGCCCTCAGCTTGGCCAGGCACCTGAAGAAGGACCCAAAGGAGGTGGAGGTGGCCCTGATGCAGAGCCGGAGCATAGTGAGGGCTAGGCTGGGGATACTCATAACGGAGACGAAGCAGGGCATAATCTGCGCCAACTCCGGGGTGGACCGCTCCAACGTCAAGGGGAGAGGAAGGATGCTCCTCCTGCCGGCCCGGCCCGACAGGTCCGCGGCTAGGATAAGGGCGAGGCTCGAGAAGCTGACCGGGAGGAGGCTGGCCGTGATAGTCTCCGATACCTTCGGCAGGCCCTGGAGGGAGGGACAGGTTGACTTCGCCATAGGCGTCTCCGGGATCGCCTGCTTCAGGGACTATAGGGGGAAGGTGGACATGTACGGCCGCCCCCTGAAGGTGACGAACATCGCACAGGTGGACGAACTGGCCGCGGCGGCCGAGCTGGTGATGGGGAAGAGCAGGAGGATACCTGTGGTCGTCGTGAAGGGGCTTGTCTACGAGAGAGGGGAGGGGTCGAAGGGCCTCCTTCGCAGGATAACCAGGGACCTCTTCAGGTGATGCCCGCCGCCCTCAGCACCGCCTTAGCCAACCTGACCTTCGCGTCCAGGGAAGTCATCATGGTCCGTTCGACAAGCACCTCCATCCCCAGGCCCTTCACCTTTCCCTTCAGCCCGGCGTCCTTCGAGTCTATGACCATGAGGTCGACCAGGCCGAGATAGAACTCTGCCACCCCCGCAGCCGTGGCTTCGTATCCGAGGGCCTTCAGCATCTTGTCAGCAGGCCCCCTTACGGTCCTTCCCGCGATTATAGGGGACACCGCCACCCTAGGTGCGGCGCTCCTGAGCAGGGCACACCTGACCTTCTTCACGCTCAGTATGGGCCCTATGCTTGCTATGGGATTGCTGGGAGCGAAGACTATGGCGGAAGCGCCCTCCAAAGATTCCATGACCCCTGGCGCGGGTTCCGCGTAAGCGCTTCCGGAATAGTGTACGCCCCTTACCTCCGGACTCTGCTTCTCCCTGACGAAGAACTCTTCGAAGGACATATCCCCCCTGTCCGTCTCGAGCATGGTCGTGAGCCTGCCGTCCGTGACCGGGAGGATCCTGTGGGATAGCCCCAGAGCGGAGGAGATCCTGGAGGCGGCTTCGCTCAGCCTGCTTCCCCTCTTCAGGAGCGTCGTCCTGAGGACGTTCACTGCCAGGTCCCTATCCCCCAGCAAGAGCCAAGGGCTCTCCCCCAGGCGCCTCAGGAACTCGTCACAGTGGAACGTGTCCCCCCTTATCCCCCAGCCCTTCCGTTCGTCGACGAGCCCGGCCAGAGCGTACGTCATTATGTCCATGTCGGGGGAGACGTGGAGCCCGTACACTTCCTCGTCGTCGCCGACGTTCGATATTATCGTCAGCTCGCCGGGCCCAACGGCCCTCGCCAACCCCTGTGCCAGCTTGGAGGCGCCCACCCCGCCAGCCAGGAGGACGACCCTTCCTCGATGCCCGCCCCTTTCAGCAGCCATTGTAGGAGACCACCTCGTCCCTCCTTCTTAGCCTCCTCGTCCTCGGCTTCTCGGCAGGATATCCCAGCTCTAGGAGGATCTGCGGCTCCACACGCCCGGGCAGGCCCAGGGCCCTTCTGACGGAGGCGGCGCAGAAGAGAGGGGCGGCCCTCCAGCATCCGCCCAGCCCCAGCGCGTGTGAAGCCAAGAGCATGTTCTCGGCAGCCGCCGCCAGCCCTTGGACCCCCATCACCCATTCCCCCTTCTTCCTTCCCTCCCCTGCCCTCAGCCTCGACCGATCGAGGCAGAGCAGGACGAGGGCCGGTGCGCTGGCCACCCTTCGATATGCCCTCTCGGACTTGGCCACGGCTTCCGGGTCCTTACGGCGGGTGAGATGTCTGCGATATGCCACGGACATATGCCGGGCCAACTTATCCTTCGCCCCCGCGTCGGTGAGGACGACGAACCTCCAGGGTTGGGCGCCGTGGGCTGACGGTGCCCTCCTCCCCGCCTCCACAACCGCCTCAAGCTTTTGCCTGGGGACCTCCAGGGGGAGGAACCTCCGGACGCTGCGCCTGGTCGCTATGACCTTCAGCGCGGCCTCGTTCGCGTCCATGGCGCGAATTGAGCCCCCCATCAGCTATAAGCGTTAGCCGTTTCGGGTCCGGACGTGCAACTCTTAAATCTACGAAGGCTCAAGGTTTCCACCAAATGAGAAGGGGACCCCTCCCATATCGACGCTTGGTGCAGGCATATGAAGCCATGGAACGCACCACAAAGAGGCTTGAGTTGACGGACATACTGGTGCAGTTGTACAGGGATACCGGCCTTGAAGACGTCGAGAAGGTCACCTACCTGAACCAAGGAAAGCTCTACCCCGACTATTTGGGCGTGGAGATCGGCTTGGGAGAGAAGCTCGTCGTAAGGGCCATCTCTTCCGCGATGGGGATGAGCGCATCGGCGGTGGGGGAGCTCTTCAGGCGCCACGGCGACCTCGGCTCCGCCGCGGAGGAGGCGGCCAGGGGGCGTCTGCAGTCCACCCTTTTCATGGAGCCCCTCACCGTGGCCAAGGTGTATTCCAGCCTGGACGAAGTCGCCAGGGCATCAGGACAGGGTTCTCAGGACCTCAAGCTGCGCCTCCTTGTCAGCCTCCTGAACGCCGCGTCCCCAGAGGAGGCCAAGTATCTGGTCAGGACGGTCGTCGGGGAGCTTAGGCTGGGCGTGGCGGACTACACGATCTTGGATGCCCTCGCCCTAGCCTATACAGGAGACAGGGCCAACAGGTCCATCCTTGAGAGGGCCTACAACTTGTGCTCCGACCTGGGCGCCGTGGCGAGGGCCGTGGCGGAGGGGGGGTTGAAGGGGCTCGAAACGTTCAAGGTGACGGTGGGGAAGCCCATCAGGCCGATGCTTGCGGAGAGGATGTCTTCCCCAAAGGAGATAATCGAGAAGCTGGGGGGAAGGTGCAGCTCTGAATACAAGTACGACGGTGAGAGGATGCAAGTACACAAGAAGGGAAAGGAAGTAAAGATCTTCTCCAGGAGGTTGGAGGTCATCACAGACCACTACCCCGACGCTGTGCAGATAGTGAGGGAGGAGGTGAGGGCGAACGAGGCGATCCTGGAATGTGAAGGGGTGGCCGTTGACGTCGATTCGGGGGAGCTTCTCCCCTTCCAGCAGCTGATGCATCGCAGGAGGAAGCATGGGGTCAAGGAGGCCATGGAGAGGTTCCCCGTCTCCCTGTTCTTCTTCGACGTGTTGTACCTGGACGGCGAGGACCTCACGCTGAGGCCGTACTCGGAGAGGCGGAAGGTCCTTTCACAGGTTGTCCCGGGTGGCGCGAGGGCGCAGGTCGCCCCCAACCTCGTCACGGACGACCCTTCGGAGATGGAGACGTTCATGGAGGAGGCCATCCAGCAGGGTTGCGAAGGCCTCGTGGTCAAGGACCTTCGCAGCCCTTACAGGGCGGGGGCCAGGGCCTTCGCTTGGATAAAGCTAAAGAGGGAATACAGGAGCGAGCTCACAGACACGCTCGACCTGGTCGTCGTAGGTGCGTTCTACGGGAGGGGCAGGAGGGCGGGCGTCTACGGCGCCTACCTGCTGGCGGCCTACGACGACAAGGAAGACCTCTTCAAGACGGTCTGCAAGGTAGGGACTGGATTCACGGACGTCGACCTCGAGCAGATACCGAAGAGGCTCGAGCACCTCCGTCTGCCTCACGTCCACCCCAGGGTCCAGTCGAAGATGGTGGCGGACGTCTGGTTCGTCCCGAGCCTGGTCTTCGAAGTGATAGCGTCGGAGATCACCCTAAGCCCCGTCCATGTGGCGGCCTGGGGAAGGGTTAAACCTCAGGCTGGCCTCGCCCTTCGATTTCCGAAGTTCACGGGCAGGGTGAGGGACGACAAGGGACCCGAAGACGCCACCACCACGGACGAGCTCCTCGAGATGTACAACAGGCAGCTGAAGAAGATAGAGTCGGGGGAGGCGGAGGCGGTCTGACAAGATGAAAGGGGCGAAGCCATGGGATTACGACGCGGCCGTGGAGGAAGGCAGACGTGAAGTCCTTGACCTGCTCGTCCGCCTGGTCCAGGCCAAGAGCGAAAATCCGCCTGGGGACACTTCTGAGCCTTCGGCCGTGATTGAGGACTATCTTTCGGATAACGGCTTCTCTGTCAGAAAGCACGAGCCCGAGAGGGGCTTCATCAACCTGCTAGCTTCCCTTGGCAGCGGAGAGGAGGAGCTCACCTTCTGCGGGCACATCGACACGGTCCCCGCGGGAGACCCGGAAAAGTGGGCCATCCCTCCTTACGAAGGGCGGATGGCATCGGGGAGGGTCTACGGTAGGGGCTCTACTGACATGAAGGCGGGATGCGCCTCCCTGGCCTTCGCCTTCGTCAGGGCGGCAAGACTGGAGAAGGACGTGGGCGGGCGGTTGGTCCTTTGCATGGTGGCTGACGAAGAATCCGGCGGTAGGAGGGGGGTCCAGTCCCTGATCTCCAGCGGCCTCCTTAGGACTAAGAACCTCGTCCTGGGAGAGCCCACCAACCACAGGGGGACCGGCCACGTGGTTGTGGCAGGCGAGAAGGGCGTGTACTGGGCTAAGGTTACGCTCGGGGGCGTCTCCCGGCACGGAAGCCTTCCCATGCTGGGAGAGAACGCCATACTGAAGGCGCAGGGGCCGCTCAAGAGGTTGAGCTACCCCTTCCTTGGCAAGGTCACGACCCCCTACTCGGCCCTCACCCTCGTCAGGGAGACAAAGAAGGTCCTGTCCAAGGAATACGTGGATGAAGCTCGGAAGAAGCCCCATTTCGCCGCCGACCATTACACCGTGAACGTCGGAGTGATCAAGGGCGGGACGAAGGTGAACGTGGTCCCCGATTCCGTCTCCATGGAGCTGGACGTCAGAGTCCCGCTGGGCGGGACCAAGGAGGAGGCCGAGAGGCTACTGAAGGCCCGGCTACCCAAGGACGCCGACGTCGAGGTGATCAACTACGCTCAACCTGCATACACTCCTCCCTCTTCACGCCTCGTCAGGATGGTCAGGGAGGCCGGGAGGGAAGTGTTCGGGGAGGAGACGCCCGCCATTTGTCTGACTGCCACTACGGACGCCCACCACTTCAGGACGTCGCTTGAAGCGCACGCGGTCGCGTACGGCCCGGGCATGGAGTCGATGTGCCACGTCGTCGACGAATATGTGGAGGCCTCGGAGGTCCTCGGCGCTTGCAAGGTCTACCTCAGGCTGGCGCAGTGGATGCTGACGGGAGGGGCGAGGCCCATCGACCCGTCGTGAGCTGGGTGAAGGGATGGAACCCTTTCGAATGGCAGGCAGGACGTGGGGTGGAAGCTGCCAGGAGATCGTCAAAATTAGCAATAAGACCTCCCTTTTTCTTTTAAACCTTTATATCAGCTGGGCTCCGAAAGGGCCATCAGACGTGACATGTACACCGGCGAGGCCGAGATGCAGGCGCGCCGCAAGATCCTCGCGGTGCTACAGGACGAAGGGAGAAGGGTCCTGGATGCGGGGAGGGAGCTGGCCAACATCCACAATGCCCTCGTGCTTGGAGACCAGGCCGAAGTATCCAGGGCCACCGACAGCCTGCACTTGGCCATAAACGACGTGGAGGCCTTCCGCAGGGCCCTAAGCAGGCAGCTGGCGGAGCTGGGGAGCATGATGATAAACAGGGAGGACCTGCTGAGGGCCGCCTACACCATCGAGGAGGTGGCCAACTACCTCGAGAGCATAGCCTTCAGGATGACCCAGCTCAGGTATCAGACCCTGAAGAAGACCGGCCTGGTCGACGACCTCGTCGTCCTCCTCGACTTGGTCGTCAACGTGCTGAGCAGGATGAACGAGACGATCCGGACGCTTCAGTTCAACTCCAGTAAGGTTAACGAGCTGATCCAGCTCGTGGAGAGGGCGGAGCATGAAATGGATGAGAAGTACCGTAGCTGTAGCGCGAAGGCCATGAAGGAGATAGACGACTTCAAAGACCTCATCCTGGTGAAGGACGTGTTGGAAAGGATAGAGACGGTGGCGGACCTGGCCCTGGAGTGCGCGGACCTTGTCATGATAATATCTCTCGGCCTGTAGGAGCGCCTCCTTCATTAACCCCTGCCCCCGCCTTGTAGCCGTGAGCGACTTGAGGGGCCCTTCGGGCGAGCTCGTCGAGAACAGGATCATCGTCTGGGACGTCGAACAGTCCCGTGGCCTTTACTCCAAGGGTTACTTTGGTAAGCCCCTGGGCGTGGCCAAGCCGAAGGGTACGGACTTCGACGCGCCGCTGCTGCTCGACCTCATCGAAGGCTACTACCTGTTGAAGAACGGAAGGTTGAAGATCACTTTCGGAGGCAGGAAGGTGGGCCTTAGGCGGCTCAGGGCCCTGTGTGAGAAGGAGTACGTCAGCTTCCGAGATAAGTACGTCGTCTACGAGAAGCTACGTAACTCGGGCTACGTGGTCACGCCCGGGATCAAGTTCGGTTGCGACTTCGCCGTCTACAGGCAGGGCCCTGGGGTGGACCATGCCCCCTATCTCATCCAAGTCATGAAACCATCCTCGGAGCTTTCGGCCACCCACATAGTCCTTTCCGGAAGGTTGGCCACAACCGTGAGGAAGCAGTTCCTCATAGCCATGGTGGAGGGGAAGAGGGTCTCTTTCATCGCCTTCGACTGGTGGAGGGCGTAGGGGAAGGGCTGTCCTCACGACTAGTAAGGCTTAAACCACTCTTGGCCATCACTTGACGTCGTGTACGTGCTGAAGGCTCAGGTGCTGGACGTAACCTCTGGCAGGAGGTCCGTCGTCCTCAACGACCTGGACGCGCGCAGCATGAGCTTCCTACTTTCGGACAGGGTCGTGATCAAGCACGACGGCGCCACCGTGACAGGAATTGTTGAAACGTCGCACGCCCTCGTGGCCAGGGGATCCATCGGTATCTACAGGGACTTCGCGAAGAGCCTGGGCGCTTCGACCGGGGACCCGATAGAGATAGAGCCGGCGCCCCTCCCGAAGAGCATCCAGTTCATAAAGAAGAAGATAATGGGTGAGACGCTCAAGCCGGAAGAGATAGCGGCAATAGTCCAGGACGTGGTTTCGTACAACCTCAGCGACCTGGAGATAGCGAGCTTCCTTTTCGCGTCCCACTACAACCAGATGAACATGGACGAGGTGGAGGCGCTCACGAGGGCGATGGTCTCCACCGGCGACAGGCTCGAGCTGCCGGGGACGGTCGTGGACAAGCACAGCATAGGTGGCGTGCCAGGAAACAAGATCTCACTCCTGGTCGTACCCATCGTGGCGGCCTCCGGCCTGATGATACCCAAGACGAGCAGCAGGGCCATCACAAGCCCTGCCGGGACGGCCGATACGATGGGCGTGCTAGCCGAGGTGAACTTCAAGCTGGAGGAGGTGAAGGCCATAGTGATGAAGCACAACGGCTGCATCGTCTGGGGAGGATCTCTGAACATAGCTCCGGCGGACGACATATTCATTCGAGTGGAGTACCCTCTGAGGATAGACCCAAGGAGCCAGATGCTGGCCAGCATCATGGCGAAGAAATGCGCCGTAGGCGCAAGGCACATGGTCCTCGACGTGCCGGCAGGCAGGGGGGCCAAGGTCTCCACCATACAGGACGCGGAGCGGCTGGCCACCACCTTCATCGAACTGGGGCGTCGCCTCGACGTCCAGGTCAAGTGTGGCATCACGTACGGCGGCCAGCCCGTGGGGAGGGCGGTGGGCCCAGCCCTGGAGGCGAGGGAGGCCCTTTCGGCCCTCTCCAGCCCGAACGACGTATCGAAGAGCCTTGTCCTGAAGTCGGCGTCCATAGCCGGCCTCCTCTTGGAGTCCACCGGCAGGACCCCAAGGGGAGGAGGCACTGGGGCGGCGTTGGAGGTCCTGCAGAAGGGGAGGGCGCTGCAGAAGTTCCTGGATATAGTGGAAGCACAAGGGGGAAGGCGTTCCGTCAAGGTCGACGATATACCGGTAGGGGGGCAGACGTACGAGGTCAGGTCCCCGAGCGATGGCTACGTCACCCTTGTGGACAACCAGGGGATCATAGACGTCGCTAGGGCCGCAGGGGCACCTCAGGAGAAGGGGGCGGGGGTGGTGCTCTTCGCCAAGCAGGGGTACAAGGTTTCGAGGGGTGATGTCCTCTTCGAGATATACGCGGAGAGGGCCTCAAAGCTCTCGGAGGCCGTCTCCCTGGCGGAGGCCAGGGTCCCCGTGCTCGTGGAAGGGATGCTGTTGAAGGAGGTACCGGAGGTGTAGAGGGAGGGCGTCCTCCCCTACCCCCTTCACGCTCGGTCCCTTGTGCGGAGTTTCGAGAGCGATCGCCCAGCCTGTCATTATTTTGTCCTGCATGTCAAATGTCTTGTCCCCTTCAGGATTAAAGCGAGCCTGAAGCCATAAGCCCACGGTACGATCGGAACGGTGTCCACGGCTTGTATAGGCTCCAGTCTGCCATGAGCTCGGGGAGGATGGCCCTCCTGGTCGAGCTCCCGAGCAACAGCGCCGAGCTGGCGGAGTGCGCAGAGCAGGCGGGCGCAGACAGCCTCCTCATGCAGGTCTACAATGAGCACCCCGTCACAGGGGCTTATACGGGCGGACCGGACCTCGAGGCCGCCCAGATGAAGGCGCTGTTGTCCGTGCTCAAGGTCCCCGTAGGGCTACACGTGGGGAACCAGAAGTTCCTGACGAGGGAGGATTGGGAGCAGATAGCTTCCCTGGGCTTCGACTACGTCGCCATGAACGCCGTCAGGATACCTCCCTTCGTGATGTACGACCCCCGCATCCCCAAGCTTCCGTACGTGACGGCCGGGATGCCGTTCGACTACTACAGGGTCCTCTCCTCCTACGAGGGGGTCTTCTCCCTCTGCTACGAAGTGGCCTCCCAGGTTCAGGCGGAGGGCACGGCGAGGTTCAACGTCATGGACATCGTCACACTTTCCCTCGTCTCGAAGCTATCCTTGAAGCCCGTCCTGTTCAGGGTCTCCCAGGACGTGATGGGTGAAGACGTGAAGGGGCTCATGGAGGCGGGTTGCAGCGGCCTCCTCCTCGACCCCGCCTTCGGGGGGAGCTCGGCGGAGCAGTTTCGGCTCTACACCGCTACTTTCAGGGAGGCCATAGACGGGCTGAAGAAGAGGACAGTATTTAGGTTCCCTAGCTCTTGGGGGTAGGTGAGGGAGAGGGATTGCAGGCCGTGATACTAGCGGGGGGGCTTGGGACGCGCCTAAGGCCATACACATTTTTCGTCCCGAAGCCCATGCTGCCCCTGGGGGATAGGCCCCTCTTGGAGCACATAATATCTCTTCTCTCCAGGCACGGCGTCACGGACGTGATAATGACCGTGAGCTACCTCAGGAAGGCGATCGAAGACTATTTCGGCGAGGGGGACGAACTCGGCGTGAAGATAAGCTACGTGAGGACCGCCAGGCCGATGGGGACCGCTGGCCAGCTCAAGACGGCTGAGCCATACGTCAAGGGCAGCTTCTTCGTCCTTTACGGGGACTCGCTAGTCGAGGCCGACCTGACCCGATTCGCGGAATACCATAGGGCCAAGGGGGCGACGGCCACCCTGATGCTCATGCCCTATAGGGAGACTCTCAGGTACGGCTTCATAGATACGGACGAAGAGGGACGGATGACTCAGTGGCGGGAAAAGCCTGTGGTGGAGGGTTGGATCAACGTGGGTTGTTATATGATGGAGCCTTCGTTCCTGCAGTACATACCTGGGGGGACCATGTACGGCATGAACGATGCGTTCAACGCCGCCCTGAAGAGGGGGGAGAGGATATACGCCTACAAGGCGGAAGGGGACTTCATAGACATAGGAGACAGGAAGAGCTACCTTGCGGCGAATTCTCGCTTCGTTGAGAGGCTGGGTCGCATCCTGTAGCACATCCTGGTGAACCCCTTGTCCACCGTCGCCCTTTTCGAAGAGGACGCAAGCAACCCGATGCTGCCGCTCACCCTGGCCAAGCCCACCTTCAGGCTCATCTACTCCTACCGTCCGATCCTGACCCATCTCAAGCGGGGGTTAGGCAGGGTGACGGCCTTCTTCGTCCCCGACAGGTTCGAGCTCCTGCTCAGGGAGACGGAGCCTGAAGTGGCCGTCAACCCCGACCTGATGGAGGGGGAGGTCCTCTTGGTCAACTCCAGGCTTCGACCGGAGAAGGAGGTCTTCGAAGCGGTCAAGCAGTTGGGCGTAGGTCAGTTCATCCTCTCGGATGGCTCGGTTGCGGCGGCCAGGCTCTCCAACCCACGTGCGGGCGACCTTAGCGGGTCCGGCCCTCAGATGGCCCAGTGGCTGAGAAGGCTTGGGATGGAAGCGCTGCAACGGGACGGCAGCCTCTTGATGGGCCCCTGGGAGCTCGTGACGGGGCTCACCAAGGGCCTTGCGGGGACCGGGGTGGTCTACGGAAGCCATGTGGACGTGGAGGAGCCAGTCTACTTCGACACGGCCAAGGGTCCCGTCTTGCTCGCTGATGAAGTCAAACTTGAGGCCTTCAGCAGGGTGGCAGGCCCAGCCCTCATAGGGAAGGGCTCCGTCATACACTCCGCAAGGTTGAACGGGTATTGCTACATAGGCGAGGGTTGCAGGGTGGGAGGCGAGGTGGAGGGCAGCGTCGTGCAGGGCCATAGCAACAAGGCCCATTTCGGCTATCTGGGTCACTCCTACGTGGGGGAATGGGTTAACATCGGAGCTGGGGCAGTGACGAGCGACCTCAAGAATACATACGGAAGCATAAGGGTTACCGTGCAGGAAGGGAGGAAGGACACGGGGTTGGTCAAGCTTGGGTCGTTTGTGGCCGACCTATGTAAGGTCTCCATAAACGCTTCGGTTTACGCTGGGAAGGGGCTGGGGATGGGATGTCACGTCCATGGCGTGGTGGCCGAAGACGTGAAGCCTTTCGTCATCTACGGCCGCAGCCTGGGATGGAAGGAGAGGGAGCTCTTGCTCGATTCCGTCCTAGAGACGTTCAGGAGGATGAAGGCCAGGCGCAACCTCCCGGTGCTCAAGGGGGAGGAGGTGCTTATCAGGCGAGCGTATGAGATGACGGCGGGGGCTTCCCGCCCTCAGGGCGGGCGGCGCCCATGATAGTGGCGCACATAACGGACGTGCACAGGTCGGGATTGGTCAAGAGGCGCCTGCGAGAGCTGACAAAGGGGGCCGACCTGCTCGTCGTTTCCGGTGACATCACCTCGTTCGGGGAGGAGGCTTTCCTGGACGAGTTCCTGTCCGAGATGGATGGGCTAGGCCTGCCCAGCCTGGTGGTACCAGGAAACAACGAGGGTCCCGAACTGTCCGTCCCGGAGTCCGTCTCAAACATAGACGGGAGGAGGGTCGAGATCGGCGGCCTTTCCTTCGGAGGGCTGGGAGGTTCCCTCTTGACACCTTTTGGCACGCCGAACGAGCTTACGGAAGAAGAGCTGGAAGCGAAGCTGCGGGCGTTGGGGCGGGTGGACGTCCTCGTTTCCCACATGCCGCCGTTGGGCACAAACCTGGACCGGGGGGCCAACGGCCAGCACCTCGGGAGCGCCTCCGTTCGCCGCTATTTGATTGAGGAGGGCCCAAGGCTCCTCCTCTGCGGTCACGTGCATGAAGCCAGAGCCGTGGACCTGCTCGGCCGCTGCGTCTGCTGCAACCCGGGCTCCGCGTCGTCAGGGGGCTATGCGTACGTGTACATGGATGACGACGTGCGGGTCGAGCTGCGAAGTCTTTTATAGGTCGCCGACTCCGCAGAGGGACGTTCGAGGGACTGGTGCCGCACCTTTGGATGAAGCCCGAGGGAAGGTGGACGTTTCGTTCGACAGGAAGGGTTTGTTGAGGGACTATCGCGTCTGGCCCGAAACTGGGCTGAAGACGCTTGAAAACGTCCCTCAGCTCTCCGTTCGGCCCACCGACGGAGAGGTCTACTTGGCCGGGATGGGGGCGTCGTCCGCTCCGGGGGAGCTCCTGAAGGATGCCCTCCGGCCGGAGGGGCTGGACATACACGTTGTGAGAAGCCACATGGTCCCGCCGAGGCTTTCGGGCCAGGACCTCCTAGTGGCCGTCAGCCTTTCGGGAAACACGGAGGAGACGGCCTACCTCTTCGACAGGGCGCTCGACATGGGCTGCAAGGCCGTAGCCATATCTTCCGGGGGGTACCTGCAGACCATCTGTCGCAGGAGGGGGGCAGACTTCGTCACGGTGGAAGGCCTGGCCACGGCCCGCTCATCCCTGCCCTCACTCCTAGCCCGCGTCTGCCAGACGTTGGACTTCGCCAAGCCGGGGTATGGGCTGACGGACAAGCTGAAGGCCGCCTTCCTTTCCTTGCGTCCATATTCCTCCAGCTACTCCGAGCCGGGATCGTCCATGTGCGAGCCGGCTGAGGTCGCGCTCTGGCTCCACGGCGCCACCCAAGTGGTCGCCTATCATTCGCCCTACGCACCCTCCGTTGGGTTCAGGCTCAAGAACGTCATGAGCGAGAACGCGAAGCTTTGGGCCAACGTCTCCGACATAATGGACGTCATGCACGACGGCATAACGTCGTGGGAGCAGGCCTTCGGGGCGAAGCTCCTGCTCCTCAGGGACTCAAGGGACGACGACGTGATAAGGACGAGGTTCGACCTCATAGGGAGGAGGGTGGAGTCCTTGGGCTTTCAAGTGAAGGACATGCCGCCCCCCGAGGGAGATGCCCTTTCCAGCCTGTTGGCTTCCTTTTACCTGCTCGACCTGTCCACAGTTTACCTTGCCCTGCTCCGCCGCCTGGACCCAGGCGTAACCATGAGCCAAGGGGTGATCAAGCAGGAGTTGAACAGGTATTCCTCCCTTCAGAGGCACCTGAGGGGCAAGTATGGGCCTTGAGGGCCCAGAAAAGGAAGGTCACCAGTGGACGGTTACTCCGGGGATGCATCTTCGTGGAGCCTGGGCCACGCGTCACGGGCCTGCTCCCCAGGCCTTCCCTCCCTCATCGGGAAAGTTAGGCAGACCTTTCTGCCAGCAATCCGCAGCCAAGAAGCCTTTCCCTCGGAACATCTGTCAGCCTCGGACCTCCTGAAGGCTCAGACACCCAAGAGGAAGGCCTCAGCCAAGTAAAGGATCAGCAGGGCAACCCGCCTAGGAGCAAAAAAGATGAAGAGGCCCTCTTAGGGTACGGCCGGGATCGAAGCAACCTTAATAGCCAGATACCGGCGCAAGATGCTTCGAAATGCCGACGGTTGATGAATCTCCCCGGGGCAGGAAGAGGCTCGCCCTCGTGGGTCACTGCATCTTGAACCAGAACGCCCGTGCCCCCGGAATCGCCGTGCATCGTGGCGTGATAGCGCCCCTGTTGCAAATGCTCCAAGGTGCGGGCTACGAGCTTCTGCAGCTGCCCTGCCCCGAGACGGCGTTCACAGGGGTGTCGAGATGGTGGTTCGTTTACGAGCAGTACGATTCGGTAAACTACAGGAGGCACTGCGCCAAGATCGCTCGTGCAGTATCGAAGCTGGTCAAGCCCTACTCAGAGGAAGGGTACGACATCGTGCTGCTTGGCCTGGGCATGAGCCCTTCTTGTGGGGTCAGGATGAGACAGACCAACAAGCAGTGGAGGGGGAGACCGTTCGATGTGGGCGACGTGGCTTCGGTCGAAGCCGGTAGTGGCGTTTGGATCCAGGAGCTGGAGAGGACCCTCAAGAGAGAAGGCATCGGATACAGGATCCTAGACGTGCCCCCTGTGTTGATCTATCCGCCAGACAGGGTGCCCGCATCGGCCATATACCCGCAGTCGGAGGAAGCCGCGTGGGTAGAGCTGAAGCGCTTCTTGGAGGCCTGAAGGTTGAAGGACCTTCGTCAGAGGAAGATGGTGGTCGTCCCAGGGGGTAGGCTCGGCTCCGACCTCGTCAAGGGATACGTCGACGAGGGCTTCGGGGTGGTGCAGATCCCGGACCTGAAGGAGCTATCGGGTAGCTCGGCCGACTACTACCTCAGCCTGATCGCCGACCAGGTGCAAGAATTCATCAAGGACGGCCAGCAAGTGGTCGTGCTGAAAGACGACGAAGACCGCTGGTGCAGGAGGTTCCTGTCGAAACTTCGGCGCCGAGGGCTCGCTGCTGAAGTGAAGTCCGTCTCCGGATGAATGATGCTGGCGAAGTGATCGTACCGTTCGTCTCCGACGCGATAAGAGGAGGCGGTCCAGCGTCCCACACCGCGGGCGAGAGGGCCCATCATCCTCCTGCAAGATAAGCGCGAGCAGATCCCGTTCCCCGGTTGCGCCATCCGGTGCTACGCCGTAGCCGTCTCGTTCCCTTCGTACCGGGCTATCGCGAGGGCTATGGAAGGATACTGGGAAGTCCATGACCCCCTTCTTTGTTATGCCCCCGCCCAGCGTTAGCCGTTTGTGTGGCCTCCTGAGGCGGTCGTTCCGTCCTCCCTCTTCTGAGAAAGGGATATTAGCTGCAATAATCACCGTCCGGGACGATAAGTCTTGCCGAACGGAACGCTTGTGGAGATGAAGGGTGTTGTCAAACGTTTCGGCGAGCTTCTTGCGCTGGATCACGTCGACTTCACGCTCGAGAGGGGCGAAGTCCACGCTTTGCTGGGCGAGAACGGCGCAGGCAAGACCACCCTGATGAACGTCCTCTTCGGCCTCTACCGCGCCAACGAGGGCGAGGTCTTCGTCGAAGGCAAACCCGTTTCGATACGGGACCCCAAGGACGCCCTAGCTCAAGGTGTGGCGATGGTCCATCAGCACTTCAAGCTGGTCGCCAACTTCACAGCGCTCGAAAACATACTTCTTGGCACTGGGCGGGGGCTCCAGTTCGACAAGAAGGCCGAGCGGGAAAAGGTGGAGAAACTGTCGCAGGAGTATGGCCTCGTCGTGGACTTGGACTCCAAGATAAGGGACCTACCTGTCGGAGCCCAGCAGAGGGTGGAGATCCTCAGGGTGTTGAGGAGGGAGCCCAAGGTCCTCATCTTGGATGAACCCACCAGCTCCTTGACCCCCCAAGAGGCAGACGTCCTGCTAGGTGCCATAGATAAACTGACGGAGAAAGGGCTCGGCGTCGTATTCATCACCCACAAGGTCAAAGAAGTAATGGCCGTAGCCGACAGGATCACTGTCCTCAAGGGGGGCAGGCTCATGGGCACCGTCAGCGTCTCCGGGGCATCGGAGAAGGAGCTCGTCGAGCTGATGATGGGGGGCAAAGAGTTCGCCAGGCCTCTCCTTGACCCTTCTCAGATCAGGAGGCAGGAAGCTCTGTCCTTGGGAGAGCCCATCCTTGAAGTCTCCAACCTTACGGTGGAGAGCTCCAAGGGAGTGGCGGCCGTCAGCGACCTGAGCTTTGTGCTGCACGAAGGCGAGATCCTCGGAGTGGCTGGAGTCTCGGGCAACGGCCAGAGGGAGCTGGCGGAGGCCATAATGGCCGTACGCAGGCCCAAGTCGGGCAGCATCAAGCTCAAGGGGGTCGATGTGACGAAGCGCACCCCGCATTGGATGCTGGCCCAAGGGGTCAGCTACATCCCAGAAGACAGGATGGGCGACGGCCTCCTCCCCACGATGTCCGTGGCGGAGAACCTCATGCTGAGCCATCACTACGTGCCGCCCTATGCCAGGGGATTCGTCATCAACTACGAGGTTGTGGAGGAGACGGCGAAGAAGGCGGTGCAGGACTACAACATAAAGACCCCCTCTGTAAGCACTCACGCGGGCAGGCTTTCTGGGGGAAACATCCAGAAGGTCCTCATAGCTAGGGCCTTACTCACTCCATCGAAGGTGGTTGTCGCCCATAACCCCACTAGGGGATTGGACATAGCCACAACGGACTTGGTGCTGAAGAACCTCATTTCCCAGAGGGAGGGGGGCGCCGGAATCGTCCTGATCTCTGAGGACTTGGACGAGCTGATGATGGTCAGCGACAGGATCTTAGTGCTGTACAGGGGCACCCTTATGGGTGTCCTGGCGCCCGATAGGTACGACAAATACACAATAGGGGCCTTGATGGCAGGAAGGCCGATGCATGAAGGGGGTAAGCAAGGGTGAGCAGTGGCATCAAGTTGGACGAATACGTAGACAAGATGGTCCCCTACCTGATCGGCATAGTTGCCGCCCTCTCCGCCGCCGGACTGATACTTGCTGCCTTGGGCAAGAACGTCCTTCAAGGATACGCTACGCTCCTAACCGCCTCGTTCGGCTCCACAACGAACGTTGGCCTTCTTATCCTGAAGTTCATTCCTTTGCTGATGATGTCCTTGGCCTTCTCAGTACCCCTGATCGTAAGGAAGTTCAACGTAGGTAACGAAGGACAGTTCCTCCTGGGAGCCATAGGCGCTGTGACTGTGGGCCTCACCTTCTCCGATCTGCCCGGCGCCCTCGGTCTGCCCCTGCTTTTGTTGAGCTCTATGCTCTTCGGGTTGGCTTGGGCGGCCGTTCCGGCTCTCATGCTTTACAAGTTCAGGGTAAACGAAGTCATCTCGACCATCTTGATGAACTTCATCTCTTTCTACCTCGTGCTCTACGTGGCCACCGGTTCTTGGAGAGACGAATTCGCAGGCCACCCCGAAACCAGGCCCATCCCGGCCTCCTTCGAGCTTCCTCTGCTCTCGGCAAACCCTCAGGTCAGTCTTGGTTTCGTAATATCCATCGTCTTGCCGTTGCTTGTGTACTACTACGTCTTCAAGAGCGTCCAAGGATATGAGCTCAGGGCAGCTGGCGCTAACGACAGGGCCGCCTACGTGTTCGGGATCAACTCCAAGCTCCTGGCACCCTTCGCCATTATGCTGGGCGGAGCTCTGGCCGGGCTCGCCGGCGGCATCGAGGTGGCGGGGTTGCAGTTCAGGCTTCTTGAAGGCATGCAGTCCAATTATGGCGCGCTGAGCATCATCGTCGCCCTCATCGCCTCAGGTAACCCCTTGGGCCTCTTCCTCTCCGCCTTGTTCATCTCCGTGATCGAAATCGGGGGAAGCGCCATGAAGGCCACCATGGGCGTCCCCGTCGAGACGGTGTATGTCATCGAAGCGCTTCTGCTCCTGTTCATCCTGATGGCTAACGTATATAGGAGGCGCAGGCGTTGACCGACCTCCTCGCTCAGCTCACCGACTTCTTCTCCCTGGCCGTCGCCGTCAGCGTGCCCTATATTCTGGCCGGTCAGTCCATGACCTTGGCCGGCAGGACAGGGGTATTTCTGGTCTTCAACGAAGGGGTGATGTTGGCCAGCGCATCCTCCACCTTCCTGGTTGCTTACTTGACGGGCAACATCCTCCTTGGGTTGTTGGCTGGAGCTCTGACGGGTGCCGTCTTTGGGCTCATAATGAGCTTCTTTTCGGTCACCTTGAAGCAGGATCAATTCGTCGTTGGCCTTGCACTCTTCATCATGGGCGTGGGCGTGGCCAACATGCTTTACAAGATCGTCATCGGGGTCGTAAGCACTCCGCCCCAAGTGCCCACGCTGAAGGGGATAGGCATACCCCTCCTCTCCGATATCCCCTTCCTCGGGCCCGTCATCTTCGACCAGAGCGGCATGTTCTACTTCGCTGTCGCGCTCTCGCTAGCCCTGTGGTACTTTCTCTACAGGACCAGGTACGGCCTCAATTTGAGGTCGGTGGGTGAGAATCCAAGGGTATCGGACAGCTTGGGGATCAACGTTTTCAGGACCCGCTACTTGGCCACGATCGTGGCAGGGATGATCATGGGGCTGGCGGGGGGCTACCTGCCTCTCTACTTCACGGGGACCTATACGCCCGCGCTTGTAGGCGGAAGGGGCTGGATCGCGATAGCCCTCACCCTCTTCGGCCGCTGGAGCCCGCTCCCCGTCCTTGGCGGGGCGCTCGTCTTCTCCGTCGCCGATGTCTTCGGCACATATGGCCAGATACTCGACCTCCCGGTTTCACCCTACTTTCTCTTCATGGTACCGTTCATCGTGACCCTCGTCATACTGGTGCAGGTGTATAGGAAAGCGGAGCTGCCGCAGGCGCTGGGCAAGGCGTACGACAGAGAGTCCGTGGAAGACTGAACGAGGTCCGCTGCCGCTCGCCCACAGGTAACCGGCTGGGATATGCCATCGGCTACAGGGTTTGGGCAAAAAAGCGAATGGTAGGAACAGTTGTTTTTCTGCCTAAGGTCCGGGTCCCGGGTCGGTTGCGTTGAAGCTTACGGTGATGGCCCCGCTCTTGAGCTTGTCGATTATCGAAGAGACCTGCGCATTCGCGGCGCTGCTTACGTTCTTCAGGGGCAGGTCGATGTAGCAACCAGTGCCGAACGGAATCACGTAGTAGCCCGAGGTCACACCCGACTTGACCTGGTCGTACACGTATTCTAGGGCCACGCTAAAGTCGTACCGGTACGAAGTAATGTAGTTGTTGGGAGCGTATGACGTCTTATCGGTATACTTGGTGGTGACCAAGACGTTCGTGTTATTCACTGCCTGAAGTATGCCGTAGACCCCTAAGTTGGTGGACGACATGATGACATCGACCCCCTGATTGATGATGGACTGTGCCTGTATGTTTGCCTTCTGAGGGTCGTTGAAGTCGCCCGACCAGAAGCGGTAGATCTGTATGTTGGGATTGATGGACCTGGCTGCTATTATTGCGGCGTTCGCCTCGGCGTTGGAGAAGGGCAGCTGCAGCCCTCCTATGTAGGCTATCTTGCCCGTTTTGGAGGCCAAAGCCGCTGCAGCGCCGATGGCATAATAGCCTATGGCGAAGTTGCGGTCAATGATCCAGACGTTGGACCTCTGACCTGGGACTGGGGCATCCGTCTCCGCGATGAAAGTGACGTTGGGATACTTGGCGGCCAAGCCCTGTTGAGTCGTGTTGAGGCCTATAGCTGTGTTGAACTGAGCTCCGTGTGCCCATATGATGTTGTAGCCGCTCCCGATGAATTGCTCCATCTGCGTTCCGGCGTCGGGGACGGCCACGCTCGCGGCGTAAGTGGCCTCGATCCCTTTGTCGGCCTTGATCTTCTGGATTGCCTGAGCTCCGAGGGTGTTGTAGTCACCGTCGTTGTCCTGCCCCGGCAGTATTGCCGCCATCTTCAACGTGGGTCCCTGCGGCGTTGTCGGCGCGCCGAGGAAGAAGTAGGCTGCCCCCGCGATGACGATGATAGCAACGACTGCTAGGACTAGCACCGTTGTGCTGACTGCTCTCCTTGTCAAATGCCTTCGACAACGGGTATATCTCCCCCTCTATAAACGTCTTGGCGCTACCCATGCCTTGGCAGGAATGCCATTGCTCTCCTGCTTTGACGGACAAAGCTGCAAATCCCACCTTTAGAATAGCTCGTTTAGCTTAGTCGCGATGACGGGGACCTGGCGATCCAAGGCCGTGTCCGAGTGGCTTCTCGAGCCGTTGGTGAGGTTTCCTCCTCCTACCTTGTTATGCGTGACCCCGCCATCCTTGGACTTATGAAGCGGATGGCATAGAAGGCCGTTGAGGGGGATTGGCGGGTATGGCCTCTGCAGGAAGGATGAAGAGGCCCTCTTCCTTGGGAAGGAGATGGAGCCAATACGGAGCCTCCCTACACCATATGGAGAGAAGCAGAATGGCGGACAGCCCTGCGACCCGAGAGGCATGGCGACGATGCCTTGTTGAAGATGAAGTTCAAGAAGGATTACCGAAACCTGGAATCCCATCTGGGCGTAGAAGAGACCTCTTGGGGACTATGGGGTTGAACGGGGCTTCGAGCAGGAACGGCACGAACCTCTCATTGAAGAGGATGCCCGAACCATGCTTTAAGAAGCTGGACAGCATCCTTACTCAGCCCTTCGAAAAAAGCCCGGTATCAGACTCATAGGGCCTTTCGACGAAACGCTATAAGACGCGGTTCACAGTCAAGGGCCTCGGTAAGTGGGGTGGACCAGGGGACGAGAGGGGGAACTGGCTCGAGCTCCGCATCCCCATAGCCGCTGCGTCATTCACCATCGTCTGCCTTGAAGTGGCTAAGGGCGCAAGGGAGATTCACCATCCTTGAGAGGCTGATGAAGAAGATATCCATGGCAGGGGATGCTTCCGTGCAGGCTCAGTCCACCTCCCAATCCGGGAATATAGTTAAACCATCGGGACGCCCATCTTCGGCCGGAGGGGCAGCCTGTGGCCGGAACCATCACGGTCGTGGAGAAGGGGTTCATTGTAACCATGGACACGAGGAGGTCCGTCTACCCTAACGGCTCCGTCGTAATAGAGGGGGACAGGATAGTGGACGTCGGGGAGGCATCTTCCATCTCCGAGTCCTATAAGCCGGACAGGGTGATATCCGCAGAGGGCTGCATCGTAACCCCTGGCTTCATCTGCGCCCACACCCATCTGTACGGCATCCTCCTCAGGGGGGCGAGCTCGGGCCTCCCTCCTCCGACAGATTTCACTCAAAGCCTGCAGAGGATCTGGTGGCCGATGGACCAGGCGATGACACATCGGGACGCGTACGCTAGCGCCCTAGCTTCATCCCTGGAGCTTCTCAGAACGGGGACGACCACCTTCGCTGACACCTTCTCCGGACCTAACGCACTGAAGGGGGTGCTCGACGACGTGGAGAAAGGGGTGGACGAGGTGGGGATAAGAGGCATACTATCTTTCGAAGCCACGGAGAGGAGGAGCGGGGACGAGGGCCGGATGGGGGTGGAGGAGAACCTCAGGTTCATCAAGAAGAGAAAGCAAGGTCTCTGCAGGGGGATGATGAGCCTCCACGCCTCGTTCACCGTAAGCGACGACCTCATCTCCTTTGCGGCTGAGAAGGCCAGGGAGCTCAAAGCACCTATGACCATACACGCTGCAGAGGGGAAGGGTGACCTTCACCATAATCTCGAGCGATACGGCTTGCGCACCTTGGAGAGGCTCTCCTCCGTAGGCTTCCTCGGTCCCGACGTGGTCCTAGCCCACGTGGTTCACGTGAACGATGACGAGCTGAGGCTCATCCGGGGTTCAGGGGCGGCCGTGGCCCACAATCCGATGAGCAACATGCTCAACGCTGTGGGGGTCTCCCCAGTGGACGAGATGTTGAAGATGGGGATATGCGTGGCGCTTGGGAACGATGGGTACATCTTCGACGTCTTCGAGAATATGAGGTCCGCCTTCCTATCGCACAAGCTTAAGAGATGCGACCCCAGGGTCATCTCCCCCTTGCAGGCGCTGGAGATGGCCACGGTCGACGCAGCCCGAGCCTACGGCCTGCAAGAGCTCGGGTCCCTGGAAAAGGGCAAGAAGGCGGACCTGGTCCTCCTCAGGCCCGACCTTCCCACCCCCCTCACGCCTTCGAGCGTCTACGGCCACCTCGTCAATACCCTGGGCGGAGGGGACGTAGACACCGTCCTTGTCGATGGGCAGGTGCTCCTTGAACGTGGAAGGCCCACGAAGTTGGACCCGGCTAGGGCGTACGGCGTATGCCGTGAAGCCGCGGAGGCGCTGTGGGTTAAGTTATCGGCCGCCTCTTCCCAGGTGGATTTCTTAAAGTCGGTCTGAAATCATCTACCTTTAATTACGGTCCTGGCCATGTCTTCAGAGAGGGGAAGGGGATGGCGACCGAATCGACGGAAGGGCTTCTGACCCCGCATTTTCCGATAAGGCGCAGGGAGTCCCGAAAGGGAGAGAACGGAAGGGTCATCGTCGTGGGTGGCAGCTGGCTTTATCATGGCGCGCCGCTGCACGCCGCGGAGGGGGCGGCAAGGGCTGGGGTCGACCTGGTCTACCTGGCTGTCCCGAAGGTGATCGTCGACCCCGTGAGAAGCGCATCGCCCGATTACATAGTCTACCCTCTAGCTGACGCCAAGCTCACCACGGGGGCCGTCAGGCGCCTGCTGAAGTGGCTTCCGGAGGTCGAATCCGCCGTCGTGGGTCCTGGGCTCGGCAGGCAGTCGGAGGAAGGCCTCCTTCTCCTCTGCCGGAGCCTGAAGGAAAGGGGGGTGTCAATCGTCTTGGACGCGGACGCCCTGAAGCCCACTGTGGTGGAGGCCTGCAGGGGCGGCGTCGTGGTGCTCACCCCTCATGCGGGAGAATACAGGAGGTTGACCGGGAAGGAGCTGCCGGCTCCGCTGGACCTGAGGGTCGCAGCCGTGAAGGAGGCTGCCGCTTCCCTCGGCGCGGTGGTGTTGTCCAAGGGGCCCGTGGACGTAGTGAGCGACGGAGCTGACGTCCTCATAAACAGGACGGGGTGTTCCGCAATGACGGTTGGCGGAACGGGCGACGTGCTCGCCGGCCTGGTGGGTGGCCTGCTGGCCCTCAAGATGAAGCCCCTGTACGCTGCCGCCGCCGCTGCGTACGCGAACGGGAGGGCTGGAGAGAGGGCGAAGCAGGAGCTAGGGAACCACATTACCGCCAGTGACTTGGTCCGCCACCTTCCCGCCATCCTCAGAGTTTTCGACAGGGAGGACGTCGCATAACGCGCCTTGAGCCACGGATTGGGCGAAGACTGGTGGCGGATCGAAGAAGACCTATCCGAGATCGCGCGCTACTACGAGGAAGGAAATAGGCTCATCTCGCTGGGCCAGGTGGGGCGGCTAAGGAGGGAGGCCCTCGCCATGGGGATGTCGCGGCCTGGCATGTTGTTGGACGCGGGGTGCGGCCCAGGAAACATGTCCGAGCTGGCGTTGAGCATGCACCCCGGTTCGGAGGTGGTCATGCTCGACCCCCTTCCCGAGATGCTCAAATTGGCCAGGCTGAGGGTCAGGTCTGAGGCGGCTCACGAAGTCAGGGCCGTTTACGAGGACCTCCCGTTTAGGGCGGGCTCCTTTAACATCTATGTTGCCGGGTTCTCCCTGAGGGATGCCTTGGACAGGACGGCGGCAGTGGCAGAAGCGAGGCGGGTGTTGAGAGAGGGAGGGAATATGTTGGTGCTAGACCTGGGGAAGCCGGATTCCTCTCTGAGGAGGTCTCTCATCTACGCGTACTGGAGGTTCTTCGTCCCCTTCCTGCTGGTGGTGTTCATGGGCAGGAGGGGAAGGGCTTACAGGGACATATTCCTGACCGTGAAGAAGCTCCCTGCGAACAGGACCATGAGGTCCATCTTCAGCCACGCCTTCGGGACGGTCAGGATGGAGGAAAGGCTGCTCGGAGGGGTATTGTTGGCCTTGGCCTCCGATGGTCAGGCAGTGGAGGTGGGCTCCATTTCCTCTGGCCGCCTGAAGTAATCTCTAACGTGTGCCCTCGTCAGGTAGTAGATTATCAATGCGTTGACGATCAGTCCGAGCGCACCCGAAGGGAGGGCGAAGAGGCCCGATAGGGCCCCCAAGATCGCCAGGACCATGGAAAGCGCCCAAGCCCACCGCTTTCCCTTCCAGAGGCCGAACGAGTTCAGAAGGGAGACCACCCCCACCAAGGCGAGCACCACAGCGAAGGCATCTATGACGCCCGCCAACAAGTCCGGCGGCGCGGAGGTCAGCTCGGGGGCGTACTCCACGATGAGCTGGGCCAGCTGGTCTGCCATGCTGAGGGCGAGGCCGCCCAGGAGCAGGGAAAGGACGCCTCCCAGCCCGGTAACGATCGCCAGGACGGTTATGCCCAGAGGCCTCTGCCTAGGGATCAAGCCACTTCTTGCTTCTCCATCCCGCTCTCATAAACGTATTGTTACGCGTTTCCTTCCTCATCCAGACCGACTTGTCCGCCTTCGGACGTCGTCGAACACACCCCCGCCCGCCGGGCGGATCGTCTTTCCTAACTTCGCGAGCTCCTTCGGCGCGGCGGCCCCAGCGCTGACTTCGGCTTTGCAGGAAGGCCGGCCGTGTCGGCAAAGGTTATAATGCCGTCGCCGAGAAGCAGGACGCGACCGGGTTTGGGCAGCAAGACGAAGAAATCCATCGCCGCGATGGAGAAGGAACAGGAAAGGAAGGCGGAGGAAGAAAAGTCGAAGGAGAAGAAGGCCGGAAAGGCCGGCAAGCCTTCTCGTTACGCGACGGGTCAGTTCAGTCTCACGGTGAGGGAGGAGGAGGCCATCCAGGCCTTGGCCCCCCTCAAGGCCATTACGCTTTATGGCACCGCGAAGGCCCTGGGCGTGAAGGCGAGCGTGGCCAGCGGCCTCCTTCGCTCCATGTACGAGAAAGGCATATTGGAGAGGGTTGGTGGGCGCAGCGGCCGTTACATCTATTCGGTCAGGAAGAAGTAGGCCGCTGCATCACTTCGAAGACTATGGTATCCCCTCGAGATATCTTCCTGAGAAGCTCCGCTTCTGGGTCCACCCTCCCTATATGGTTCATGGGCCTCGGGGTGAACGTGTCCTTCGTAAAGAGGTACAGGGCCCCGTTCAACGGAAGGAAGCCGATGTCCCCTGTCATGAACTTCGTCTTCTGCTTTTCTGCCGCGGCCCTTATGGAGGTCGGGACGACCACGGTATCGCCTTCAAGGGTTGCCCTGCCGGCGAGCTTCCCCCTCCTTATTATGGTAAGGTTCGTGGAGGGCGCCAAGTGCTTTATTATCTCCCCCCTCAGCTTCCCCTTCCCGATCACGGTCACCTCAAGCGGCACCCTTGAGAACGATTCCTCCGGGGCCATGTCGACTGCCCTTCCTTGTGCCCTCTAGCTTAAAACCCCTGCGCCCACCGTCCACATTACGTGTACCTGAGGGCGGTGGGCAGGACGTCGACGCCCATGAGCGTCCCGAGGCTGCCCCTGGCCGCCTCGGCCTCCGTAAATCTGCGCGTCCCGTCGGATGGCGCCGCCCCGCCACATATCAGGAGGGGCACCGGGTCGTCGCCGTGTGCTTTCAGGGAGCAGGGCGTGGAATGGTCGGCCGAGACGGCGACCGTCGTCTCCTCCATAAGGCCCGAGGAGGTCAGCGGGGCGAAGAACCGGGAGTCTATCTCTTCTATGACACGTTTCTTCGCTTCGGGCTCGCCGTCGTGTCCTGGCTCGTCTGGACCCTTGATATGCAGGTAGACTACGTCGTGAGTGGCCAGCAGGGCCTTCGCGCTCCTCAACTTGTCGTCGTAGTCGAACACCCCCCTCGACACGCGCACGTCCATCCCAGTGAGGATGCCTATCCCCAGCTCCACGGGCATGTCGGCTACGGCGGCGAAGGTCCTCCCGAACCTCTGCCTCAAAGTGGATATGGAGGGGAGCTCGCTGCCCGCATCTCTGCAGAGGATCACGTTGGCAGGCTTGAGGCCCATCTTCCTCCTGAGCTCGTTCACGGGATGTGCCTTCAGAAGTTCCTTGGACCTCTCCACGAATTCGTTCACCAGCCTGGCCGAGAGCTTGGCCTCTTCTGACTCCTCCAAGGGGAGGCAGGGCTGGGGCCTGCCCAGCTCGCCCTTCTCAGAGGCCACGCCCATCCCTCCTACCCTCGAGTAAGCGGGGTCCGTGTTGGAGATCTTGCCGGAGAGCCTGCCACCGCTCAGCCTGAAGTGCAGCACTGCCCTATGGGCGACGGTGTGGACGAACCTAAAGGACGCCTCGGGGACGGAAAGCTTCAAGCCCTCCGTTATGGCGGCGGCCAACGCCTTCCCCTCAGGGTCGCTGAGATCCCTGCCCGCCCTCCTGTCCACTATGTTGAACGCATCGTCCACGGTGGCAAAGTTAGCCCTAAGGGCAAGGTCCCCCGGCCTGAAGTCCAGCCCACATCCCACCGCCTCCACCACTCCCCTTCCCGGGTATTCGCCCGCAAGGTCGTACCCCAACATGTGGAAGACGGCGACGTCGGATTCAGGGGCGATCCCCCTGCCCACGGTGCGCACCAGCCCGCTCACCCCCCTTCTGGCCAAGGAGTCCAGGGACGGAGTGCTGGCCGCCTCGAGCGGTGTGGCCCCTCCCAACCTCTCGTTCGGGCGGTCGCCCACGCCGTCCAACAACACGTAGAGGAGCTTCAATGTAAGGGAGATGGCGCTCATAGGACCTTATAAGAGCTTTCGAAGGGGCAACCTGAACTCCCCGAGCTCCTCTTCGATGCGCGCCCGTCACCACGCAAGATGTATGATGAGGCCATTATGGGAGCACGTGCAGACATTCGAATCGATGCTATGGTGGCTTCTTTCCGTACGGGTTCTGGGGTGGTGGAGGGGATGCGGGGGTCCCCCTATCAAGCATCTGAGCGGGGGTCTTGTAGCTCAGCGGGGGCGAAGGGGGCCTTGGAACGGCTGGGCCTCTGGCCTTCCTCATCCTCTGCACTATGGTCGTCACCTTGCCCTCGAAGTCCACGAGGACGGTGTTGTAGACGCTGAAGGTCTCGGCGGGGCTGCTGAATATCCTGTGGTAGGAAGGGGGGAGGGCATCGCCCATGTAAACGAAGTGGTCGAGCTGCTGCAGGATCCTCCACAGCGCCTTCACCCTGTCGTCCGCCACCTCCCTGACGTACGGTTTCAACGACGATACCCTGTCGTAGGACATCCGTTGCATTGGGTTTGAAAGGAACTTCGTTACGTCCCCGCCCACCTCCTTCGCCGCTATGGTCAGCGGCTCTGGGACGCTGAGGCTGCCAGCGGGGGTGGTTTCCGCGACGTATTCGGCGGGCGTGGTGAACCCGAACCCCTGCTGGTGCATGGCGCTGGCCATGAACTTGTAGAAACCTTTGTCCTTCCTCCCTAGGTCGGCCACATCGTAATGTATGACCGACAGCCCCTCCTCAGACTTCAACCTCTCGAGCTCCTCGACCGCCCCGCCAGCTAGGCTCTGGCTGACCTTTGCGTCCCTTACGAGCAGCCTCAGGCTTGGGGCGACCCCTGAAGTGTAGGTGAAGGCTGGGCTCTCGGCGCCCAGCCCGGGGACATCGTCTACGAGTTCACCCAAGAAGCCCATGCTTTCTACGCTGCGGGCGATCTTGTCGTTGAAGATGAGCCTGGTGTTCACTAACGCCTTGGGGGTCACCGAAAGGACCCTGGAGAGCAGGCCTACGTCCTCCTTCACCTGTTCCTCGAACTCATCCAAGCTCCCCGTATAGAGCGACGAGAGGGAGTTGTAGTACGGTGTAGCTAGGAACTCTACGGCGCCCAGGCCTAGGAGCTTCTTTATCGTGCTGAGCAGGAAGGGGTCTTCCTTCATCACCTGTTCCAAGAAGAGCCCACTGACGGACAGGCTGAACTTGAACGGGTTAGGAGCCTTGGCCGTCGCTTCGGCCACCTCCAAGAACCCGGTCAGCAGGGGGGTGAAGAGCTGCTTGCTGTTCTCTAGATAGAGCTTATGGCAAAGGCCATAATCGAAGTATCTGTCCATGAGGCTCGCCTCTTCGGCGATCCTCTTTGCTCTTTCGTATGGGAAGCTCCGATTGAGGTAGATCGGTTGGTGTAGGGACACGATTAGGCATATCTTACGCAATTCTGTCGCGGTACTCTCAACAAGCCGCCCATGTTTAATAGAGCTTAGTAAACTATGTATGTCATCGGGTCAAGGAGAATAGACATCCTTCGGGAAGCTTTGCTCGCCTCCATCCCAGAGAAGACGCGCCTGATAAAGCTATAAAGCCACTCATCACGCTAACTGTGGCGAGCGGGTACGTTTGCCCGAGCTGAGAATTGATTACGTCTCGAGATCGATGTCCCTTGTCCCCCTGGAGAGGCAGCCCCAGCTGCCCGCTAAGGAGGTCTGCCCTTACTGCAAGGGAAACGAGGAGGCCACCCCGGCGGCGGAGCTTGTCCTACAGGACAGGTCCGGGGGGATCGTGAAGACGAGCGATGCGGAGGAGGAAAGGGTGAAGGATTGGGTTGTGCGTGTCTTCAGGCACCCCGAGCCACTTGTCTTCGATGACACAAAGTCTGGCTACAGCGACGAACCTCTTTTCGGGGAGCCGGCACGTGGCAGCCATTACGTCGTCGTAGCCTCCCCCAACCACGACGACGCCTTCCACAGGATGGGCGTGGACCAGCTCTCGGACAACATGATAGCCCTTCAGGAGCAGTTGAAGACGCTCTACCAGGGCAGGGGGGTCTCCTACGTGGCGGCCTACATAGACTCGAAGGAAGGGAAGGACAGGGATTCCCATCCTCACTTGGACCTGGTGAGCTTCTCGAGGATCCCGCCCGTGATAGAGGCCGAGTCCAAGGTCTCCGACGCCGTCTACGAGGAGCTGGGGCAGTGTCCCTACTGTCGCCTGGTGCAGGTGGAGTCCGGCGGGCCAAGGCAGGTGCTTTCCTCGGAGAACTTCCTTTCATTCGTCCCCTGGGCACCCAGGCACGATTACGAGCTCTGGATAGTCCCCAGGAGGCACCAGAAGAGCTTCCTGAAGATGACCCAGAAGCAGGTGAAGGACTTGGCGATGATGCTCCGCTGCACTTTGGGTGGGATCTCCAACGGTCCCTCGCTCAGCTATCATGTCGCCTTCCATTTCGCTCCGGAGAAGAGGCAGCAGTCCCAGTTTCACTGGCACGTCGAGATATACCCTGACTCGGGCCCGAGGCGGGCCTTGGGCGAGGGGTTCGGCGTCTCCGTCAACTCGAGGCCCCCGGAGGTGATGGCCGAGGAGCTCGGGCTAGCCGCCAGACGTGAGGTGGCATCGCTCCTAGGAATAAAGTGAACGGCAAGACGCAGGCCGATCGCTTTAATAGCGAAGCCTCGTTCATCGTCGGTCGTGGCTGGAAAGAAATCGTTCGGCGAACGGGTCAGGGACTTCGAAGTTGGCGCGGAGGATGCGGGAATCATAGCGAAGAAGATGAACCTTTCGGGCGGATTCACGGGGAGGCACTTCGCAGAGGCCGTGGACGTCCTCGCCGAGATGTGGCGGGACACGGGCTGCTACCGCATACTGTCCTTCCCTGCCGCCATCATCTCGACCGGGCTAAGGGGCGTGATCAGGCAGCTGGTGAGGGATGGGAGGGTGAACATGGTGGTGACCACCTGCGGCACCCTAGACCACGACATAGCCCGCAGCTTCGGCAACTACTTCAAAGGGGACTTCAGGCTGGACGACGAGGAGCTGCTCAGGAAGGGCTACCATAGGCTGGGGAACGTCGTCGTGCCCAGGCGCTCGTACGGCCCACTGCTGGAGCGCAAGCTTCAGCCTCTGCTTACTCAACTGTACGACGAGGGCATAAGGAGCGTGGGTCCGAGCGAGCTATCCTGGCTGATAGGGGATAGGCTGCTCGGAGAAGACTCCATCCTGCATTGGGCCGCGAAGAGGAAGGTACCCGTCATCGTTCCGGGCATAACCGATGGGGCGGTGGGCTCCCAGCTATGGCTCTTCTCTCAGCGCCACAGGGATTTCAAGGTGGACCCTTTCAAGGACGAAGAGCTCATGTCCGAGGCCTCCTTCAGCTCAGAGAGGATGGGGGCCTTGATGTTAGGAGGTGGGATCAGCAAGCACCATACGATCTGGTGGGCGCAGTTCAGAGGAGGCCTGGACTACGCCATCTACATCACGACTGCGGTGGAATACGACGGCAGCCTCAGCGGGGCGCTTGTGCGGGAGGCGATATCTTGGGGGAAGGTCAAGGCAAAGGCCCGACAGGTCACCGTCCATGGAGACGTGACTGTGCTGTTGCCCTTCCTCGTTTCAGCCGCCCTCATCCGACTCACTGAAAGGGGCGGCAGCTCGGCCACCTGACTTGTGCCACGGCTCCGGCGACTTCCGTCTCCCTGCCTTCCTCTTGGCCTGATCGCGGGGGCTTTGGAGAGGGAGGAGGAGAGATTTCATGGCGGCCGTGCGCCCGAAGTCGAACGGAGAAGAGGGGTCAGCCCCACTCATCATAATACTTATAGATGCCACCGCGGGATATGATGAGACATGTTTTCTGTGGCCTGCAATATGAGATGCCCATCCTCTTCGGAGGTTCGCATAGGCCTTGGCTGAGCTGGAACTTGCGGGGCCCGTCGGCAGCAGGCGCGACTTCCTCATCTACATAGGTGCTGTGGCGTTGACGGCCGCCGTCCTTTGGAGCATACTCACGAACTTCAGCCAGACGGTGGCGGGGACCATATTCATAGCCACCGTCATCGGGACGCTAATGTTTTGGCGGTTCAGGCTGGCGATCGCGTTCATCGGGATATCTACGCTCCTGGCTACCCAGACCCTGGACATCACCCACATGGTCGAGTTCATGAGCATCGACGTCATCACTTTCCTCGTAGCCATGATGATACTTGTAGACATCGCGAAGGATAGCGGGTTCTTCATGTGGCTACTGGGGAAGATGCTGAAGGCGACGAAGTACGACCCCACCAAGGTGCTCATCCTACTCCTCGCCGTCTCGACGCTTATGGCCGCCATGGTGGACGAAGTGACCTCCATCCTCTTCATAGTGGCCATAGTATTCGAATACTGCTCGTACTTCGAGATCGACCCGTTGCCCTACGTCATCTCCACCGTCCTGGCCACCAACGTTGGTAGCTCCGCGACTGTGCTGGGCAACCCCATAGGCATCTTGATAGCGTTCAGGTCGGGCCTAACCTTCGAGGATTTCATAGAATTCGCCACCCCCGTTGCCATACTTTCGCTGGCGGTCCTCATCCTCGTCTGCACGGTCTGGTACCGCAGGTACCTGGTCGAGACGAAGCTTAAGGTGGGGGCCAGGCTTGCGGGTTCTTCGAGGGTGGAGGTCTTCGAGGAGATCGCCGCGGACAAGATGAAGGATGTGAAGCTGAGCGGCATCCTGCTCTTCTCCACTATATTCATGATCGCCATCCACTACCAGCTGGAGGTCTACCTGAACGTGGAGAAGTTCACGTACCTGTTGGTGGCGGCCTTCGCCGGGGCGGCCGTGGGCCTCCTGTGGAAGAGGGGGAAGGCGAGGCATATAGTGGAGAAGGGGGTGGACTGGTGGACCCTCATCTTCTTCATGTTCCTTTTCGCCAAGGCTGGGGCTCTGAAATACACCGGGCTGACGGACAGGCTGGCCGCGGGGATCGCCAGCGTAGCTACGTCTCAGTTTCAGATACAGAGCTTCGTCCTCTGGTTCAGCAGCTTCGCGTCTTCACTCCTCGACAACGTCGTCCTGGTGGCCGCCCTCATACCGGTGGTCCAAAGCCTTGCCGGCCTCGGTTTCTCTGCGGAGCCCCTATGGTGGGGGCTCCTCTTCGGAGGTGTGTACGGCGGGAACATGACGATGATAGGCAGCACGGCCAACATCGTAGCGCTTGGGATGTTGGAGAAGAGGTTCAACTACCACATGCGCTTCTTCAAGTGGCTCTGGATAGGCCTCCTGGGGGGACTGCTGCCCACCATGGTGGCTCAGCTTTGGGTCACCTTCTGGTTCCACTAGAACAGGTCGTGCGCTGCAGCCTCGGTCACGTCGTTGATGTACTGTTCCAGCCATCCCCTAGGTCCTTCGCGAGGGCGTCCGAGGAGCTCGTTGGCCAACGCTAGGAAGACCCACCTCTCGACCAGTAACCCCACGGGCCTGCCGTCCGGGTCGACTACGACGAGCCTGAGGATGTTGTTGTCCCTCATGAGTTTCATAGCCTGCTCCAGGGACGCGTCCATGGTGACGGACACAGGATGAGGTGTGGCCACGTCCTCGAGCTTCAGGGAGGAAGGGTCCTTGCCTTCGGCCACCACCTTGTACACCACGTCCCTATCCGTCAGGATCCCAAGACTCCCATCGGAGAGGTTCACGCCAAGGCTTCCCAATCCCTTTTCTTTCATCAGCCTTGCCGCCTTCGCCACTGTCTCCGAGCCGTCAAGGACGTAGAACTTCTTCCTCATGAATTCCCTTACCGGCCGATTGAAGAGGCCCTCGGGGATCGACATATTTCTATTCTCGCCCGACCACCCATATATCTGTAACGTTTCACGCTTCGGTTCCTTCAGCCTTGCGCCTGCGGAGGAAAAGGGAGACGAAGACGAGGGCCATCGCCAGAAGGAGGATAGCGCTTACCAGAACGAGGATTGGCCCCTGGGGACCATAACCGAACGCTATGGGGATGGGCCCGACGAAGATGACCCCACCCACGGAGACGTTCGTTTCTCTGGTCGACCCCACGACCATCAGCGAGCCCCCAAGCAAGGTCAACGCCAATCCCGCGAGGGTCAGCGATATTGCCGTCCTGTCAGCCGAGGTCAACTTATGTCGTCATCACCCAACCGAGGACCAGAAGCACCAGCATGGCGAGGGCGAGCAGGACCGAAATAGACAGAAGCCCCCTGTCGTTTCCGAACGCGATCGGGATGGGACCTATGAACAGGACCGCCGCGCCCTTGGCTTCGCCCTCCCCGCCCCTACCCCCCGCGTACAGAGCCGCGGCCAACAACAGCAGGAATATCCCCAGGACCAGGATGGCGACGCCAGCCTCAAACAGCATGGCCTCCCTTACGCCTCGTCCGACCTATAGGGTTTTCCGAATGGTATCGCGCAGGCCTCGGCTGGAAGAGGAAGCAAGACCGTGGGCCTGCCTCAGCCCCCACCTCGTGAAATGACCTTTGCGGTTCGGTCCGCCCAGCTGGCGCCCCAAGTTATAGGGGCGGGTTGGGACGGCGGGGAGGAGCGTAACTCGCGCGCCGGTCGCACGGCGTTTCCTCTGCGGGCAGGCCTGGGTCCGGTCCGCCGGGCCAAGTCTTATTAATCGCTTGTTAGCCGTTGTATGGCGTGAAGGACCCCATCGAAATGGCCGTGAAGCGATACCTCCCATGGATGAAGGCCCTAGCATCCATAGAGCTTCACGATAAGGGGAAGAGCGAATCCCGCATAGCCTCCAGCATGGGCCTCACCCAGCCTTCCGTCTCGCTCTATCTCAGGAGGGGAAGGGAGTTCTACTTCGAGAAGCTGACGGAGATGGGCCTGGACAGGGACCAGGTGCTGCGCCAGCTTGAGTCTTACGTCTCCGCATTTGAGAAGGGAGACCGTGACATCCCCTCGGCCTGCCTGCAGGTGGTGGCCGAGGCCCTCGGGAGCGGCTCCCTCTGCGCCCATCATATAAGAGAGGATGGGATGCCGGCCGACTGCGACGCTTGCATGAGGTTCTTCGGCTCGGGAGGCAGGGTGGAAAGGGCTCGCGTCTTGAGGGAGCTATCGGAGGCCATCGACCTTCTGCAGTCTTCGTCCACCTTCCCCCTGCTCATACCTGAGGTCTACACGAACTTCGTTTCCGCCATGCCCGAGGCAAGGACGTACATCGACGTGGCCGGGGTGGCGGGAAGGATAGCCAGGGTCATGGGGAAGGCGAGGGCCCTCAGGCGTCCGGAGTTCGGGGCGTCCAGGCACGTGGCCGGCGTCTTGCTGACCGTGAAGAGAAGGTTCGATGGCATCCGCAGCGCGATGAACGTGAAGTACGACGGCGTCATATCGGAATTGATGGTCGGGCTGGGCTGGAGGAAGCTGAAACTGACGCTGGACCCATCGGCGGCTGGGGACTTGGACATGATGACGTCCTCCTTGGAGCAGGCCTTGGACTCCGCGAGCGGCCCACCGGATGTCGTCTTCCATGAAGGAGGGTTCGGCCTGGAGCCCTCCGCCTACGTCTTCGGTGGCGACCCGATGGAGGTCGTACATAAGGTCCTTACTCTGGCGGACATGTACGCCTCCAGGAGATGGGGGCCAAGGGAGAGGGCATGACACGCGGGGCGTTCAGCTGACGATCGGTACCGAGGCGGCGCAGACGGGGCAGCGGCCGTCCTTCAGCACGTTCTTGACCACTCCGAAGATCTGGCGTACGACCAGGGCTTCCCCACACCTCGGGCAGTACGTAGTCTCGTACTTGTCCTCCCAGACGTTGCCCAAGTACACGTACTTCAGGCCCACAGACCTCGCCAGTTCATACATCTTGACGAGAAGCTCCTTTGGGGTGGGCGGCACGTCCAGCATCTTGTAGTCAGGATGGAACCTCAAGAGGTGAAAGGCGGCGTCCTCTCCCAGCTCGTCCCTCACGAAGGTGGCCAGGTGCTCCACATCCTCTAGTATGCTGCCCTCGGCCACGGGGACAACCAGGTTCGTCACCTCGACGTGCACGCCCTTTCGATGCAGCAACCTTATCGCCTCGAAGATGGGCTCGGGAGATGGAACGTAGATGTATTTCCTGTAGAACTGGACGTTGGCGTTCCCTTTGAAGTCCACAGTAATGGCGTCGAGGTGGGGTGCCAGGGCATCCACGGCCTCAGGCGTCATGTAACCGTCGGAGACCCAGGTGGTGAATAGCCCTCTGTCGTGGGCGAGCTTCATGACGTCAAGGAGGTACTCTATCTGGGTCGTCGGCTCGTTGTAGGTCCCCGTGATGCCGTCCGCTCCGGCCTCCACCGCCCATTCCACTACGAGTTCGGGAGGTGTATAGGGCTCCGTGACCCTTCTCCTCTGGCTGATGTCGTAGTTCTGGCAGAACTGACATGCGAAGGTGCAGCCAGCAGTGGAGATAGAGAAGACCTGGCTTCCGGGCTTGTAATGGAAGAGTGGCTTCTTCTCGATCGGGTCCATGGCCGCGGCCGTGAGCCTGCCGTAGCTCAACGCGTACAGCTTACCCTCGTGGTTTCCCCTGACCCCGCAAAAACCTACCTTCCCGACGGGGATTGAACAGAACCTGGGGCATAGGTAACACTTGACTCGGCCTCCCTCCAGCGGCCTCCAGAACCCCGCCTCCACCCTCCCGTGTCCTTCAGGCAAGCGCCATGTCTTCGATGGAGGTTCCAGAGATATATCCATGTCGCAACCTTCGGTTCATGCTAGGAGGGCCCTGGCCTGGTCGCGAAGGTACATCGCCCTACCTTTGGAGATGCCAGCCTTCTCGCAGACCTCCACCTCCTTCAGCCTTGCCAGGTCCTTTACTAGGACGAGCCCGCAGGACACCAGGGTACCGGCCTCCCCTGGCTCCAGCCCCCTGAGGATGGTGATGGGGTAAAGCATGTATCTGTCAACTATCTTCTCCAGCCCGTTCCTTTCTGGATGGCCCCAGCCAAGGAGTTCCAAGCCTCTACATTCGGCGAACGTCACTGCGTCCTCTGAGAACTTCGTGTTAGTAACCAGCATCGCCGAATCTATCTTCGCGCCGATGTGCCTTTCGCTGTAGCCCTCCGTTATGTCCAGAAGGCGAGCGTAGGTGTACATGGCCTCCTTGAGACCCGTGTAGACGCCCTTGTAGTTGTGATACTTGCACTCCACCATCTTTGCACTCTCCCTCTTGATCGCGATGACGTCCACCTCGTGTTTGACGCACCGTCCGTTCACGATGTTCCCAACGGAGACGGAGTATCCCAGGTTAGAGAGGACGGACGCGACGAAGTCTTCGAAGGGGAAGCCGCTGGGTCCCAAGCTCATGATGGCGTCCTTCAGGCTGTACCTTAGAGAACCTCTGAGGTCCACAGACGAGAGAAGCTGTGACGCCATCTGGTAGATCTCCCTCGTGGAGATGCCGTCGTGAAGGTGGGCCTCCACCTCCTTCAGGACTTGGAGGGCCACGGGCTTTGAGATGCCTCCCCTAGAGAGGGACCTTAGGAACTTGCCTCCGTCGAATGGCTCCAGGCGCCCGCTGGCCTTCAGGACGAGGACCATCCGGTCGAAGTCGGGCATCAGGCCGCTTAAACCTTGCCCCAGCCCGGCGAGCTGGATTTTTATACGTCGCGCCCGCAACCTAGACGAGGACGATGGCCACTTACCTCGAGCTGTTCGTGGCGGGGATAGGGCTTCTCTTCACCCTCTATTCCGTATACTGGGGGATCGTCCTGCTTTCGGGCGGGTACGCCCTCTGGAAGGGGAAGGTGAAGGGGGAGCAGGCACAGGTGGACGGCCGCCTCCCCACCGTCTCCGTGATCGTCGCCGCCCGGAACGAGGCCTCCGTGGCGGAGAGGCTGGTGGAATCTCTCAAGGCGCTGGTCTACGACCAGACTAAGGTCCAGTACATAATCGTCGAGGACAATTCTACGGACGGTACTTACGAGAAGCTCAGGGAGCACATATCGGGGGACCCGAGGTTCGAGCTACTACACGTGAAGAACTCGAACGGGAAGCCCGGTGCGCTGAACGAGGGTCTGAAGATGGCCAGGGGGGAGCTCATCTTCATCATGGATGCGGACTGCATACCTGAAAAGGTACTCCTCCTCAAGGCGGCGAAGGAATACCTTGGAGGCAGGCACGTGATGGTGGGATACTTCAGGATCGTGAACGCCAGCCAGACCCTCCTGACTCGCCTTTCCGTATATGAGGAGCTTCTCTGGAGGGTCATGAGCGCGGGGAGAAGCAGGCTCGGGCTTTCCGTGCCCCTCTCAGGATGTTGCTCCGTGATCAGCCGCCAGGCGATGACGAAGGCCGGATACAGGTTCGCCACGACCCTTGCCGAGGACGCTGAACTTGGGATGAGGCTTCTGAAGGCGGGCTACCCTGGCCATTACCTCGATTCGTATGTCTGGCAGGAGGCCCCGTCAGGGGTGGGCGGGCTTGTGAGGCAGAGGCTAAGGTGGTACAGGGGATACCTGGAGACTGCGCTACAGCACTTCGACGTCTTCCGCTACACCGAGCTTAAGAAGGCCCTGGATGCCATCTTGATGCTCTCGACCCCCTTCTTCGCTCTGCTCACATTTGTCTCGTACATCTTCTCCGCCCTCAGCCTCCCTCAAACCGCCAGCAGCCTCACCCTCCTCCTGTTCGTGGTCGGATTCCTGGGCATGAACCTAGCCTCCCTCTTCGTCTTGAACGTGGGGCTGGCCCTCATATCGGGATACAATACTATGCACATGGCCCGGTTCACGCCGCTCGTCTACGTTTATACCACGCTCCTGTCCATAACCTCCGTCCTGGCCATCTTCCAGCTCGTGCTGAGGAGGAAGGGGGCTCGCTGGACCAAGACGGAGAGGTCGGGGTACGTGGACCAGCCAAGCCTGTCAGCGCTCGCTGGCGCTTAGACCCGCCATTGGGAGCGGCGACAGCGGAGCTTATAACCAAGGGCCTTCGGAACACCGAGGACCGAGGGATGGGCGACCTTTCTTCGAACTACGAAAGGCTGATGGCCAAGTCTAGGGACTCCATCGTCCTTCAGACGGTGGAGGGGCTTGTTGAGTGGGACATGCAGACAAAGATGCCCCCGAGAGGCATAGGTTTGAGGAGCCAGCAGCTCTCGCTCCTCGGCCAGATGGTGCACAGGATGTTGACGGACCCTGAAGTGGGCTCTCTGCTGGAGGCGGTCCTGGCCGACCCAGACTTCCTCTCCCTATCCGAAGTCCAAAGGCGCAACGTGTATCTCATCAAGAAGGCCTACGACGAGGAGAAGAAGCTGCCGGAGGAGTTGGTCGCCGAGACCGCGAGGCAGAGGGCCATCGCCTTGGACGTGTGGAAGAAGGCGAAGGCCTCGAAGGACTTCTCGATCTTCAAACCTGAACTTGAGAAGCTCTTCGACCTGCGCAGGAGGGCGGCGGAGATCCTCATGGAGGTGAAGGGTACGCCTACGCCTTACGACGCCCTGCTGGACATCTTCGAGCCCAAGATGGCTGCCCACCAGATATCCCCTGTCTTCGAGCGCCTGAGGTCCGGCTTGATGCGGCTGGTGGAAGCATGCGGACGGTCTCAACCTCAGTCCGACGACTCCTTCCTAAGGAGGAGGGTCCCCGTCGAAGCCCAGAGGCTCATCGCGAAGTCCATTGCGGACTTCATAGGATACCAGACCGGATCGCCCGATGCCGCAGGCAGGATAGACGAGACGGAACATCCGTTCACCGTAGGCTATTACGACGACGTCCGCATCACGACGCACTACTACGAGGAGAACCTGGCTTCGTCCATATTCTCCGTCCTGCATGAGGGGGGGCACGCCATGTACGAGCTGAGCTTGCCTAGGGAGTGGATGTACCAGCCCGTGGGGGCGGCCTGCTCTTACGGTTTCCACGAGTCCCAGTCGAGGTTCATAGAGAACGTCGTGGGCAGGTCTAGGGAGTTCTGGGCGTACTACCTCCCTCAGCTAAAGGGGCTAGTCGGGCAGACGCTTTCTGACGTGGAGCTGGACAGTTTTGTGGCAGCTGTGAACAGGGTCCAACCATCGAAGATAAGGGTGGAGGCGGACGAAGTCACTTACTGCCTACACGTCATCATACGGTTCGAGATAGAAAGGGACCTTTTCGCCGGGAGGGTGAGGATTTCCGAGCTTCCCGAGGTCTGGAACCAGAAGTACTCCGACTACCTGGGGGTAAAGGTTGAAGACGACGCAGAAGGCTTGATGCAGGACACTCACTGGGCCAGCGGCTATTTCGGCTATTTCCCGTCGTACGCGCTGGGCAACATATATTCAGGGCAGATCCTGCGCGCGATGGAGAGGGAGATGCCCGACTGGCGCGCCGATGTCGAAAGGGGTGACCTTCGCCGCGTGAGGGGTTGGCTCCACGACCACGTGCATGCATACGGCAACCTCTACGACCCCCCCGTCCTGCTGGAGAAGGCCACGGGCGAGAAGCCTTCGGCGGAGCCGTACATGGACTACCTGTGGGGAAAGTACTCCAAGATATACGGCTTCTAGCTACGAGGAGAGGATGAAAGGTTTATTCGCCGCCACGCCTGCCCATGGCCCGAGATATGCCGAACCTCAGCCCCACGATCGAGCTGAAGGACACGCTCACAGGCCAGCTCCGCCGCCTCGACTCGAGGGTTCAGAAGTCAGTGAAGGTCTACGTCTGCGGCCTCACCGTCCAGGACGTGGCGCACATAGGTCATGCCAAGACAATAGTCTTCTTCGACGTTCTGAGGAGGGTGATGGAGGCGAAGGGCTTCGACGTAGTCCTGGCGCAGAACTTCACGGACGTCGACGATAAGGTCATCGAAAGGGCCAGGAGGCTTGGCGTAAAGCCTTTGGAACTGGCTGAGAAAAACATAGAGAGATACTTCTCCGACTTCGGGCAGATGAACCTGAGGGGGGCCACCTACTACCCAAGGGCGACCGAGAACGTAGGGGAGATGATATCGTTCATAGAGGGGCTGATGAGGAAGGGGTACGCGTACAGGGCATCCACCGGGGTCTACTTCGATGTTTCGAGGTTCGATGGGTACGGAAAGCTTTCCAAGGTCAGCCCTTCCGAACTGAAGGTCGGGGCGAGGGTGGAGCCTGACCCAGCCAAGAGGAACCCTTACGACTTCGCCCTCTGGAAGTTCTCGGAGGAGGAGCCCTCCTGGGAGAGCCCGTGGGGGAGGGGGAGGCCCGGGTGGCATATCGAGTGCTCCGCCATGGTGCACAGGTACCTGGGGGAGCCGTTGGACGTGCACGGGGGTGGGGAGGACCTGATCTTTCCTCACCACGAGAACGAGATCGCGCAGACGGAGTCCCTCACCGGGAAGCCCCTGGCCCACATCTGGATGCACGTGGGCATGCTGAACCTTGCGGAAGAAAAGATGTCGAAGTCCCTGGGGAACATCATAGGCGTAAGGGAAGCGGCCTCGAAGTGGGGCCCCAACACGCTCAGGTACTTCCTCATCTCCAACAGGTACAGGAACCAGCTGCCCTTCACCGAGGAGGCCATCACGAACAGCAGCTACAACTGGAGCATAATAGAGGGCGCCGCATATGGACTGAGGTCCCCAGATGGTCGGGAGGACGACGTAGAAGAAGGGGAGCTGCGAGAGATGATTGAGGCCTTCGACAGAGCCCTCTCCGATGACATGGACACACCCTCCGCCCTGTCGGAGCTCGTGAAAGCTTCGAGGATGATATCGAGGCTTTCCTCCCAGGGTAAGCTAGGGGCTCTCGCGGCCTCGAAGGTGCGACCGTACTTCGACCTGATGTTCGACACGCTGGGGTTCAGGTTGCCCAGCTTGAGCAAGGAGGAGCTGGCGGAGGTGCAGTCCCTGGTTTCTCAGAGGGCCGCGCTCAGGGCCTCCGGCCGCTACTCGGAAGCAGACGACATAAGGAGGCGGTTGGCGGAAAGGGGGATAAAGCTCCAGGACAGGCCTGGCGGGACCGTCTGGATGAAGGTCGAGAACCCATGGCTCTGAGAGTGGAGGTCGCAACGTGAGGCCGTTCGGCCAATACCTACCGACGGGTCCGAGGGCAGCCCTGCGACATGAGGACGGAAGGCGTATAACGCTTTTAAACAGGATTGGGGGGCTTCTTAGGTGGTGAGAAGGGCTGCCATGTCGCCGGTCTTTCAGGTCGGCACGGATTGGACTGGGATGGTCTACAACCTCATCTGGATCTTGTCGTTCATGCTGCTCTTCGTCTATGGCAGCAGGATACAGATCTACCTTAGCCTGCGAAAGATAGGCGGGGACCTCAGGAAGCTCGAAAGGATGAAGGAGAGCTCTAGGATTCGCCTGAGGCAGGAGATCGGCAAGTACGGCATGGATGAGGCCACCGTGAAGGCCCAGGTCGACCAGCTCCTCACTTCGGTGATGATAGAACCCGTGAGCCTAGACCCCCACGGAGTCGTCTTCAAGCTCAACCACATCCTCCGGACATACGAAAACTACTTCAAGTCTAGGGTCGCCTCGCTCACCCCTAACGCCGACAAGGTCGTCCGCCAGAACCTTTCCAACTTGGTGGAGGTGGGGATGGCCTTGGACTACTTGTACAGGTACGTGCGACACCTTTACTCTTCGGCCAAGAAGTACAACGACCTGTTCGCCGTCGTCACCCTCCAGATGAACCTCCCCCTCCTGATGGATTCGGCGGATGCCTACTATTCTTCCATCGACTCCTTCAGCAAGGGGGAGCCCATAGGGGACGGCCTGGGTCCGCTAGTCGCCTCGAAGATAATCCAGTCCAGCCCCGTCAAGCTCGTGACCGAGGAGACGGTGTTCACCGAGCTCACCCTCGACGACAGGAGGCTTTTGGTCGTCAAGGCCGAGGGCCCAGGCGGGACCGTGGGGAGGCCTGGGGAGGCCGTGGAAAAGCTCCTCGAGCTCTACCCCAACGTATCCATGGTCGTCACAGTGGATGCGGCCCTGAAGTTGGAGGGTGAGAGGTCCGGCGAAATAGCGGAAGGCGTGGGGGCCGCGATCGGAGGGCCCGGGGTGGACAGGTACATGATAGAGGAGTCCGCGACGAAGAAGAAGGTCCCCATGTACGCGGTCGTGGTCAAGATGTCGGAGAAGGAGGCCATAACTCAGATGAAGGAAGAGCTGAAGAAGGCCTCAGATGAGGCAATCGCCAGGATAAGGAGGCTACTGGCAGACAAGACTAGGCCGAACTCCACGGTCCTTCTGGCAGGCATAGGCAACACCATAGGGATAAAGTAGGCCTCGGGCTGAGCTCTCCCCCTCCGCACGCTTCAGTGCATGAGGACCTGCAGGACGTTCAGCCAGGCGCCTGCTACGGCCGAGGGCCTGTATCCGCCCCCTCCGAGGACTATCATCCTTCCGTTGCAGCGCTCGTGGCTCAGTTGTACGAGCTTCCTGGTCGCGAGCCTGTGGCTAGCCGGCGTCAGGGCTAGGTGGGTTAGGGGGTCCCCCTCCAGGCAATCTCCCCCCGCTTGCAGTATCACCAGCTGGGGCCTGGCCCTCTCCGCCAAACCCATCGCCTCCTGAAGGGCCTTCTCAAAGTCCACATCCGTCGACCCGGGCTTCAGCGGAAGGTTCAGCTTAGTCCCTTCGGCGGCCCCCTTGCCCACCTCATGTTCGAACCCGGTCCCGGGGTAGAGGAACCTCCCGTCCTCGTGTATGTCAGCGATGTACACCTCAGGGGAGCGCTCGTAGCTGTAGAAGACGCCGTCGCCGTGGTGTGCGTCCATGTCGACGTATAGGACGGGGGAGAGCTTCCACCTGCGCAGCGCAAGCTCTATCGCCACCCCAACGTCATTGAAGACGCAGAATCCGGCCGAGGCGTCCCTCCTTGCGTGGTGCAGACCCCCCATGGGGTTGAAACCATGGTCCACTTCACCTTTCGCCACCATCTCTAAGACTTTCGCCGTGCTTCCAACGACGTAAGAGGCCGCTTCGAACACCCCCTTGAACGCGGGGGTGTCCCCGTAGTCCAAGTACCCCGACCCAGCTTCGGATGCCTTCTTCACGAAGTTAACGTGTCGTTCAGTGTGGAAGGTCTCAAGCATCTCTTCATCGGCCATGCAGGGAGCCACGTGGACGTAGCCTGGAGCTTCCTTCAGGCCGGAGGCTTGCAACCCAGAGAAGAACTCCCGCAACCTGTCTGCGTTCATCGGGTGACCGCGAGGAAAGGAATAGGCCAGGAGCTCCTCCCCCGTGACCACGCCCACCCTGCAGCCCACTTTGTTCTCTACCTTTTGTAGCCTATCTTCCTGAGGAGCCGTCTCCGTTCCTCCTTGTCGGCCTCCCCCTCCACGCCCTTGGGGCTGGACCCGTCGACCACCCCTAGGACCCCCCTGTCCCCCTGCAGGTCAGCTACGATCACGTGCACCGGGTTGGAGGTGGCACAGAAGACGGTCGCCACCTCTTCGACGACCTTTATCCTGTTGAGGACGTTGATGGGAAATCCGTCCTTAAGCGTGACCACGAAGACATGTCCGGCCCCGATGAGCTTCGCGATCTCCACCGCCTTGAGCGCCAAGGGCTGGTCGTTGCCGTCGTAACGTATCAGAGCTGGGCCGCTGGATTCGCAGAAGGCGATGCCGAACTTGAGGGCGGTGCCGGAGGAAGCCAGGGCCTCGTACAGGTCCTCCACCGTCTTGATGAAGTGTGACTGGCCGATTATGACGGCGTATCCGTCTGGGACGATGGCCACAGATTCCACTTTGACCAACGCGAAGCACCGTCCGCCCTTACCCTTCGTCATCTATTATGTGTTGCTGGGAGGACTGGGCGCGCACGTAGGAGAGGAGCAGGTCGGCCCTCCGCTTCAGTTCCCCTTCGTCCAGCCGTAGCTTGAAGGAGGACGCCATCAATTCCAGGCGAGGGTCCTTGGCGGAAGCCCTCTCCGCCAGGACCCAATCCAGGTACAGGAGAGCGTCGAACCCTTTCAGGTCCTTCAACAGACCTTCCACCTTCCTTCTCATGACGAAGCCCTCCGCTTCTCCCATTCCGGCTGCTAGCCTCTCCGCCCTCCTCTTTACGGAGGATTCGGTCCCCTGCTCGAAGTCCAGCACAGTTGCCACGGGGCTCAGCGCCCCCAGGCCCTTCAACTGCTCCAAGAGGTGCGAAGGATGTGGGACCACGGCCCTGGAGAGCAGGGTCGCCTCCGAATACCTGGCCGCGGCCGCAAGGAGGTTCAGGGTGGCTTGATGAGGCCTTCCGCTGGCCTGGCTACTGTAAACTATGCTCAGGTGCTTTATCGCAGAAGTCAGCCGACGCAGTGACATGGCATGGAACAGCCTCCCCCTCCTGCCCTTCATGCTGGCCTTGAGGCTGGAGAAGGACCACCTTTCGTCCCTGACCACCACCATCCTCCCCCCTTCGAGGTAGAGCGAAGACATATCCGCGACCGGGAGGACCTCGTAACAGGCCTTGTCGACCATGAGCGTCCATGCCCTTCCCACGGCTGGGTACGCGGCCACGTCCACTTCACAATAGTCACGATTCAGACCCTCGGCGCAGCATCCTATCACCGCCAGGCTGGCGTCTGGGTGCCTCATCCTGATCCTTTCCGTCACCTCTATGGGCAGGTACATCCAGATGGGCCTTCTCAGGTGTAGGACGAATCGTGAAGCTGATTATATAAGAGCTATGCACAGGAGGGGCCGGTCCCAGAGAACCTGAGCGGGCGAACGGCCATAGCTCATCTCAATGAGCTTCGAGACGGACGGAGGCAGGAGGTCCCATGTCTTCCTTGGCTTCATGAAGTGGAAGATAGTTGGAAGCGATGGTCTGACCGACCGCCTGGGCTGGGGTAGCGTCAACCCCTGACGGGCCCTGGGTACCTCGAAGAAGGGCGACCTACCTCGGAAGTTGCATGTGCCTGGCCATGCGCGGTGAGGTGCGTTGCGGTTATCGAACAAAACGTTTAAATATGATACTTTTAAAGGTGTAGGTGGATAAATAGTTTTTGGTGATGTGTATTGTCTTCTAGAAGGGACTTCCTGAGCGACCAGGGACCTCAGTCGGAGAGATGCCCGCGTTGCGGCCGAAAGCCGATGGTGATAGACTCCGCCACGGGGGAGATGGTCTGCAGCTTCTGCGGGTTCGTCGTGAAGGAGCGCATCGAAGAGACGGGCCCCGAATGGAGGGCCTTCTCGAAGGAGGAGAAGGACGACCGTAGCAGGGTCGGCATCCCCACCTCGTTGGCCATGCATGACATGGGCCTGGCTACAGTGATAGGTCCGGAGGACAGGGACGCCTCGGGCAAGACCCTGACGGGCAGCGTCAGGACCGCCATGGAGAGGCTGAGGACTTGGGACGGAAGGAGCCAGGTGCACGAGCCCGTGGACAGGAACCTGCGCCAGGCCTTCAGCGAGCTGGACAGGTTGGCGGACAAGCTGAACATCTCCGATGTCGTAGTGGAAAGGGCCGCGTATACGTATCGTAAGGCGCTCGAGAAGGGACTGGTCAGGGGTCGCAGCATCAGCGCCCTCATCGCGGCCTCCGTCTACGCGGCCTGCAGGGTCACCGAAACTCCGAGGACGCTGAAGGACGTTGCGGCCGCCAGCAGCGTCAAGAAGAAGGACATAGCTAGGTGCTACAGGCTGCTCCTGCGCGAGCTGGACCTGCGTATGCCCATCATGGACCCCGTCAAGTGCGTCTCCAGGATCGCCAGCAAGGCCGGTCTCACGGAGAGGACCAAGAGGAGGGCCGTGGACATCCTGAAGAGGGCGATCGAGTCCAGGACGAGCGCGGGCAAGGACCCTATGGGGTTGGCCGCGGCGGCCCTCTACGTGGCCTGTGTCCTCGAAGGTGAAAACAAGACCCAGAAAGACATAGCGGAGGCGGCGGGCGTGACGGAGGTCACAATCAGGAACAGGTATAAGGGCCTGAAGACGGCCCTCAAGATACAGGAGCCAGCCATCGCCTAGAGGGTGACCTGCGCGGAGGCCGTCACCCTATCCTCAGCCAGCTGACGGAGCTTCTTCACGTCGTAGAGGTCGGGCATCTCCCTGGAGACCAAGTCCACGTACATTTTCACTTCGTCTTCGCTCATATATTGGAAAGTGTAGCGTCCGAGGTACGGAGAGGGCCTCCCCACCCTGGAGTTCAGCTCGAAATGCATGAAAGGATCGCTCCTTCGTATCGTGATGGGCTTCCTAGCGTTGTTAAGGTTGACTGCTTCCAGCACAAGCCTGCCTATGAAGCCACTGTGGACCTTGGCTGCGTTGAGGAACGAAAGCCCCATCCTCCCGAAGATGCTCTTGGCGGTAAGGTGGGCGACGTAGCTTGGGGGGACGAAGACCACTTCGTTGGAAAGAAGGTTGTGGTGCTCTAAGTAGTTCATCGTGACGTCCTCCTTGACCGTCAGAACGTATCCGTCGCCGTCGAGTAGCGCCTCGTTGAACGGATAGATGACCTTGTACTTCGACTGCAGCTTGAGGAATTCCTCTTCCCCGATCACGCACATGCACGAAACCACCCCGTCCGTAAAGGGGGATCTCCCTTTAAACGTACCCTTCCTCCCTCCCATCATCCATCATGTGCTCGCCCTCCGACCAGCCCTCCTCTCCATCAACGACTTCCCAACGAGGTATGCCACTAGCGCGTAGACGACGATCCCTGTGACGATGAGAAGCCCGTCCACGTAGAACTGAGAGTAGCTCAAGGCCTCGAGCGAGGAGAACTCCGCGGAGGAATCCAACGGAGGAAGGCCCCTGACCAGATCGAAGTAGTAGAAGGAGCCCTGGAAGTAATTGAAGCCCCAGTGGAGCATTATCGCCGCCGGGAGGCCGTGGGTGAAGTATACGAGACCAAGGGCAAGCCCCACTACGAAGGAGCTAAGCGCCTTGCCAACCTCCCACCCGCCACCCTGAAGCACGTGCTGCACTCCGAAAAGGGCCGCGCTCAGGAAGATGGCGGCGTAGATGCCTGCCTGCTTCCAGGACTCCACCCTGAGCTCGTTCAGCGCCCTGGAGGGATGCCATATCGCCTTGAGGCTCCTCCAACCTCCCTTCGCATGATGGGCTACTAGCGCCGCCACAAGCCCGATGATGGTGGCCCTGAAGCCCACTTCTTCGACGATGGGTGCGTAAGATATGCTGAAGAAGATGTCCCTGGCGCCTATGTCCGGAAGGCTTCCCACGGGTATGCCAGCTCGGTTGAGGAGCATTTCGATGAGGACCGTGGCCAAGAGGAGGGAGGGGAAGACCATCCCGACCACGAGGCCTCCGTTGGAGTAAATGGCTACAGACCTGTCCGAGCGGACGTTCTTCAGGGCCTTGATCAGGTTATACCAAGGCCCCTTGAGGAGAAGGACGAAAAGCGCTACGAAGGAGGCCCAGATGTAGAAGAAAACATATCCGAGGCTCAGTGCACCCTGTGGGACGGGCAGGTAGAAGAGCATCCCCACCACGAAGACTGGGAGGAAGGAGAAGGTCGCTTCCGTCGACGTTCCGTTCAAGGAATTGCTGTAGAAGCTGTATGCGCCGATGGGGAAGGATAGGAACATCGACCCCAGGACTGCGACGGCCAGGCCCACCGCCAGGTAAAGAAGGGCCCCTTCGAACCCATCCCTATTCCCCTTCGTCCCCTTTCGCCTCCTCGAGGGCTACAGGCCCCCCATATCCGCATTTCGGACAGACGTAGGCCTCGGGCGCGGCCCACCTCAGCGGGCTCTCCATGGGCTCCATCGGCGTCAAGCACCTGGGGCACAGCTTCCTTCCTCCAAATCGCCTCCTGACCTTGACTTCTCCACCCAATGCCTTCCAGGACCCTTGCGACAAGCGATAGGCCCCCTGTCCTTATTAAACGGACCGAAGGATGGTGGAAAGGTTACGTCGTCACGAACGACTGAGCCTGAAGAGCAACGTACGGGTTCCGGAGGGCACGTCTTCCCAGGTCGATGGCGGGAGGTTCCCCGGGTTCCCGCTGCCCGGAAGGCCCTCTTGCGAACGGGAGGGGCCGGTCGAGAGGTGCTCACACCCTTCGGACAGGGTTCGATTTCCTTCACCGCGGACCCGGCTACGCAGGTGGCCACCATGTCGCTCGCCGAGGCGTGTCATTCCCAGCCGTAGAAGGGACCGCCTTTTCTTCTCACAGGATCCCGCTGCCGTCGCGAAGGCCTGCTACTGGACCTCTATGCTATCCGACCCGAAGCCCTGGTTGACGAGGAACTCCTTCACGTCCCCCCGATGGTCTCCCTGAAGCAGTATCACGCCATCTTTGGCCGTCCCTCCGCATGCGAACTTCCTTTTCATCGTGCTGGAGAGCTGGGCAAGGTCTATCCGTTTAGGGTCGAGGCCCTCCAAGACCGTGGTGGGCTTTCTGAACCTTCTCATCTCGAGCCTGACCACAATCCTAGACTGCTGTTTTTCGAGTTCCTCGCAGACGCACAGGTCCTTGGGCAGACCGCATACTTGACAGACTTCGGCCACTATTTCTTCGTTGCTATCCTCATGGTTCGCCATTATAAATCTATCTGTCGATGGCCGCCATGCCACGACGCTCGTCTCGGTTGCGCTCACTGTTTTTATATCTAAGGGTCTTACGTCATGCTGGCCTCGACCTTGAGCGAAGTGGCTACGCTACAGTCGGCCGTCTTCATTACCCAGTTGGCGGAGGTGGCGGTGGCCGGGGCCACCGGACTGGCCGCGACCAAGGGTTACAGGGAGACAGGCAGCCCCACCTTCCTGAGGCTGGGGTCGAGCTTCGTCCTCCTATCCGTGGGCATCCTGGCCCAGGCCCTGGCGCCGTTCGTCCCGGGCGAACTGGCCCCGGCCTTCATCATGGTGGGAGGCTCGGCCCTGGAGGCGGTGGGCTACTTCATCCTCGCCCTCTCTCACTTCTTCACCGTCAGACAGACGGTCGTGGGTCTGGCCGGGATACTTGTGTTGGCCCCCTTCGCTAGCGAGCCATCGATCGTCTCCTTGGACGTGATGGTCAAGGCCGTCTCGCTGTACCTTCTCCTGTACGTCAGCGCAGAGACGCTCATCTTCTACTTCCAGTATAGGAACCCTCCCACCCTCATCTCGGTAGCTGGCCTGGTCCTCCTTACGGTCGGCATGCTGCTGAAGATGTTTGTCTCCGGAGGAGGTGGACTGTCCGTCCTCTTCGAAGCCGTGAAGCTGGCCGGATTCGTCGTCCTCTTCTCGCCGGTGGGCATCCTCCTGAGGCGCAGGCAGGTGGCCTCCTAGGGATGACGACCTACCGTTCCCAGGTCAGGGTCATGGCGGACCTGCTGAGGGCCATAAGGGACGACGAGCCGGAGGGCGGGGCCAAGGTCTCCGTCCTTCTCAGGAAGGCCAACATGTCCTATGCCAGGATGGTGGAGCTCACGGACCAGCTGGTGGAGAAGGGCCTCCTGATCAAGGTCCCCGCGGAGAGGGGGAACCTGTACAAGCTCAGCGAAAGGGGTAAGGAGTTCCTAGCTAACGTGGAGACGTTCGAGAAGTTCGCCGAGGCCTACGGCCTTAAGATCTGAGGGCCTCCTCGAACGCATAAATAGACAAGTCATGCCTTATGCTAAGGAAGGGCACAGATGGACGTACGGAGATGGTTCCGGAGCTTCGCGGCGGGAGAGGGGGAGATCTTGTCGAAGATCGAGGAACACGTCGGTCTGGCCCTGAGGGCGGCGGAGCTGACCGTGAAGGCTTTCGGGCAGGTGGCAACGGGAGACCTGGCGATGGCCCATGCCACCTACGCGGAGGTGGACAGGGCTGAGACGGAGGCTGACGCCGTCCACAGGGAGGTGGTGGAGAGGCTCAGCAACGGAGTGTTCTTCTCCAACTTGGGGACGGACATGATGGACCTGGCAGAGAACGTGGACGGGATCGCAGATAGTGCGAAGGACGCCACTAGGATCCTCACTCAGAGGCCACTGAAGCCTGAGGAGCTGAAGCCCTTCTCCGAAAGGCTGAAGGAATACTTGGAGATGAACGTCATGGCCGTGAAGTCCCTAAGCTTCGCCGTGTTGGCCCTGGGCAAGGAAAGGGAGTCCGTCATACGCCACGCGAGGGCCACAGAGGAATGTGAAGAGCACGCGGACGTGATGAAGAACGCCATCCTCGAACAGGTGCTCTCGACGGACCTGCCCATCCTCTCCATCCTTCAGCTCAGAGACTTCGTAAACATGGCGGACAACATATCGGACTGCGCCGAGGACGCGGCTGATGTCCTGTACGTCATCATGTCGAAGGGGTACAGTTGAACTTCGTCGAGGCAGAGCTGTTGGCCGTTGCCTTCGTCTTCGGCGCGAACAACATGGGAGTCATCAGGTCGGCCTTCCGACAGGCCTCCGGCCGTCCCGCCATGGCGTACCTGGCCATGGGTGCGATGGCCTTCTCCGCCGGCTTCTTCGTAGAGGGCTTCAAAGTCAGGTTCACCTTCACCCAGAGCCTTACGGCCGTAGGCCCATCCTCATCTCTCGCGGCCATCACCACTACGCTTCTCTTGATGGTGGCGCTGACCCTCCTCAGGTTCCCTGCCAGCCTGTCGAACGTGGTCCTTGGTTCCATGCTCGGCGTCTCGCTCGCCTCGGGTGCCTTCGTCCGGGTGGATGTCCTCTCAAGCATCCTCTTCGCGTGGGTTGTGGCCCCCCTCTCTGCGGCGCTCGTATCCTTGGTGATGCACAGAGCGCTGATCAAGCTCATGTCCTCCATGTCTCTCTTGGGTGCCGCCACGGTCACTAGGTGTCTTGTGATCATGTCCGTGGCCTTCATTAGCTACAGCCTTGGAGCTAATAACCTGGGCGTGCTCCTGGGCTTCCTGCCCGGCCCCTCAGAGGCTGCGCTCGCCCTGTTCGCCACCTTGATGGGAGGCCTCCTGTTCAGCGGCAGGGTGGCATGGCTGCTAGGTTGGAGGATGGCCACCTTGAGCCCTTTGGCGTACCTCTCGGCGCTCATGGGGGCGAGCGTCACCCTTTGGGCCTACACCCAGCTGGGCATACCCACTAGCCTAACGCAGGCCATCGTCGGGGCCATGGTCTTCCTATCCTACATGAGGAAACCTTCCGTCGTAAACCCGAAGGTGGTCTACGAGGTGTTGGGCTCCTGGCCCATCCTGCTCGCCGCTTCGCTGCTCATCTCTTACTTCGTCGGCAGGTCCGTTTGACCAGGGCCCGCCTCCTTGGCGGCCCTCTCCAAGGTCTGGCCCTTTGTCTCCTCCCCCAGGGCCAGCATGGCGAACGCGGCCAGGGCTAAGAGGGAGGCGTTGAGCAAGAAGACGGAATAGAAGTTGGCCGAAAGGGCCCTCACGGCGAGCGGGGCCAATATCCCGCCGACCCTACCCACCGCGGAGGCCGCCCCAGAGCCAGTGCCCCTCGCCCTAGTCGGGTATTGCTCAGGAGTGTACGTGTACAACACCCCCCAGGCCCCGAGGTTGAAGAAGCTCATCATGGAGCCAGTCGCCATGAGGGTCAGGTCGCTCGTGGACGTGCCGAAGAGGTAGGCGAAGGCCCCGGACAGCACGAGGTAGAGCGATAGCACAGGCCTCCTCCCCAGTTTCTCGACGAGGTACGCGGCCGAAAGGTACCCCGGAACCTGGGCGAGAGTTATTATCAGGACGTATTCGAATCCCTTAGTGATGCTGCGAAGCTCCACGGAAAGCGCCGTTGGGAGCCAGGTGAATATCCCATAATAGGTGAAGGTGATGCAGAACCAAAGTATCCACAGGGTGAGGGTCCTCCTCCTGTAAATGCGAGAAAGCAGGTCACGGAACGGCAAGGACGGAGGGGACGGCGCGGAACCCGTTCGGTAAGGAAGGGCTGGAGATGGGATGCCGGCGGAGGCTTCCACTTTGCGCACCACCATCTCCGCTTCATCCCTGAGGCCCTTCATCGCGAGGTATCTGGGGGATTCCGGCAACGTCCTCCGGATCAGGAAGACGAGCAGCGCAGGCAACCCACCTATCAGCATGGCCGCCTGCCAACCCAAGTTGGGGATGACGAAGTAGCCCACGAGTGCCGCGGCGACCGCCCCATAGGCCCAGAAGCTCTCGAGTAGGACGACGAACCTTCCCCTCACCTTGCCAGGCACGAACTCTGAGAGCATGGCGGAGACCACGGGGAGCTCCCCTCCCATCCCGATCCCAGCGATGAACCTTAACGCCATCAGCACAAGGATGTTGGGCGAAAGGGCCGACAGCGCCGTGAAGACGGAGTAGACCAATAGGGTGAACTGAAATACTCGCTTCCTGCCCCATACGTCGGCGATGTATCCTGAGGCCAGCGCTCCCACAAGAAGCCCCACGAGCCCAACGCTTATGGTGACCAGGGCCAGGTCCTGAGACAACCCCCAGACGTCCGGGCGGCCAAGCCAGGCGAGCACGTAGCCTATCATCAGTATGTCCATCGAGTCGAACATCCACCCCAGTCCCAGCACCGCTAGCAGCCTGTAGTGGAAGCGCGTTACCGGCACGGACTCTAGCCTTTCGGAGAACAAAGCCTTCACTGAGGTGAGTGGGGGCCCCATTTAAGTCGTTTGCGCAGGGTAGGCCGGCTACCCTCCGCCACTCGGTGCGAAATGATCCGCCTCATCATTTTCGATGCGTCCTCCCAACCGTGGCGGCCCGTCGGGACGTCGCTTCGGGCATGTTCGACGCCTGTCTGGCAATAGCCGGAGAGATGCCTGCCTAGAGATGGGGAAGTACGTGCGCAGGCGCTGCGTGAAAGAAGAGGTGGCCGAGGTGGCGGCTAGGGAACGGGCGCAACGCCCCAGACCATCCGTGGGCTCAGCTTGGAGCGAAGGCCGCCGTGTAGGACGTGATTGAGTCAGAGGTCATTGTCTGACCCGTAAAGGGCCTGCCGTCAGCCCTACCAGCGACGGGGCGGTGGATGTGGCCTGACCTGTGTGCCGCCGAGGCTCCATAGCGAGAAATGCTTGGAAAGGGCGTGCAAGCGGGTGGAGCTGGGACCCCGGGCCATTGTCGAGTTCGAAGGTGTGTAAGGCTGCGTCTCGCTATCGCAGAGGGGGAGGCCACTAGCCGGTCGGGGATGACGGCCACACTTCGCGTTCTCCCTGACCCATGGACTAGGCGTTTCCTGTGAGCTTCCTGTGCATGCTGAGCGCCGCCCTCTGTCCCGTCCCCATGGCCTCTATGACGGTGGCTTCGCCAAGAACCACGTCCCCTGCCGCGTAAAGGCGCTCTATGGAGGTCTGCCCGTTCTCGTCCACCTTTATCAGGCCTTCGTCCCCACTGGTCTCCAGCCCGGGCGTAGTCATCTGGATCAGGGGGTTCACCCTGTTCCCTATCGCTATTATGACCGTGTCGGCGTCCTTCAGGAACTCGGAGCCGGAGACGGGCCTCGGTCGTCTCCTGCCCGATTCGTCTGGCTCACCCAGCTGCATCTGTTGCAGCTCTACGCTCTTTACACATCCCTTTTCGTCCCCGAGGAAGCGTGTTGGGGAGGTAAGAAGCATGATCTGCACCCCCTCCTGCTCCGCGTTGAATACCTCCTCCTTCCTGGCTGGCATCTCGGCTCGAGACCTTCTGTAGACGATGTACACCTCGTCCGCGCCCATCCTGACGGCCGTCCTCGAAGAGTCCATCGCGGTGTTCCCGGCCCCTATGACCACCACCTTACTGCCCACCTTTACGGGTGTCCCGTAGAGCGGGAACGAGTATGCCTTGAGCAGGTTCACCCTGGTTAGGAATTCGTTCGAGCTGTAGATGTAGTTGAGGTTCTCGCCGGGAAGCCCGAGGAACTTGGGGGTGCCCGCCCCGGTCCCCACGAACACTCCGTCGTATCCATCGTCGAACAGGTCCTTGATGGTCACAGTCCTCCCCACGACGACCCCATGCTCGAACTCCACCCCTTGTTCCTTCAGCACGGCTATCTCCTGCTCCACGATCTTCTTGGGAAGCCTGAATTCCGGTATGCCGTAGAATACGACCCCACCGGGCTTGTGCAGAGCTTCGAAGACCTTGACTTCATGTCCTCTTGCCGCCAGCTCCGCCGCAGCCGTCAGCCCCGCCGGCCCGCTTCCCACTACGGCCACCTTGAGCCTTCCCCTCTCGCTCGGCCTGACCTCCTTGGCCATGCCCTGCTTCAGGGCATAGTCCGCTATGAACCGCTCCACGGCGCCTATGGCCACGGGCTGACCCACCTTCGCCAGCGTGCAGGCCTCCTCGCAGAGCGTCTCCTGAGGGCAGACCCTGCCCGAGATGGCAGGGATGCGGTTCATCTCCCTGACCTTCTCGTACGCCTTCTGGAAGTCCTTCTCCTTCACCAGCTTCATGAACTCCGGTATGAGGCTCCCCACCGGGCAGGCGGAGACGCAGGGCTGCTTAGGGCACTGAAGGCAGCGGCTCGCTTCGTAGACGGCCTCCTCCTCCGTGAACCCGGTGGCCACTTCGTTGAAGTCCCTTATCCTTTCCTGCGGGTCCCTCCTGGGCATCTCCTTGCGCGGCAGGACCTTGCCCACTACACCACCAGCCTCCTCTGAAGCATCTCCATGGCCATGGTTTCCTGCTCCCTGTACTGCGAGAGCCTGGCAAGAAGTTCCCTGAAATCCACTTCATGCGCGTCGAAGTCCGGCCCTTCGAAGCAGGCGAACCTCACCGTCCCTCCCACCTTCACCCTGCACGCGCCACACATCCCCATGCCGCAGAGCATGATGGGGTTGAGGCTTGCGACGGTCTTGACCCCGAAGGGCTTAGAAGTGTCGGCCACGACCTTCATCATGATCGTCGGGCCTACCGTGAAGACCCTGTCCACCTTCCTGCCCGACTGCAGGATGTCCTTCAGTACGTCGCTTACGAAGCCCCTCCTACCCCTGCTTCCATCGTCCGTAGTCACGTAGAGTTCGTCGCTCACTCCTGCCATCTCCCGCTCGAAGATCAGCCTGTCCGCGGAGCGGGCGCCTATGATTGAGAGCACTTCGTTCCCCGCCTCCTTCATCGCCCTCGCCACCGGGAAGGCAGTGGCCACCCCCACGCCGCCCCCCACGATCGCCACTGTTCCATACCGTGCCACCTCGGTGGGGTTCCCCAAGGGGCCGGCGAGATGAAAGAGCTTGCTTCCTTCATCCACCAGCCCCAACTTCGTGGTGGAGGCTCCGACCTCAAGGAACACGATGGAGACAGTCCCTCCCTCTACGTCCCAGTCCGCGGCCGTCAGGGGTATCCTCTCCCCGGTTTCGTCGCTCATCACCATCATGAACTGCCCTGGCCTGACCTTGGAGGCCACCGTCGGGTTACGGACCACGATCAGCTTCGTCCCCGGAGCCAGAAGGCGCTTCCGCACGACCTCGTTCAAGGGGCCTCGTAAGAGGATTTGAAAAATCGAGTTAAAAAGGATGATGATTCGTTAAATTACGTGGATGGGAGGCCGCGGTTGAAAAACTGGTCGCCCCCTGCGTCTGGCCTGCGCCCCGGGATGAGATATGGGGGCCGAAGTTGTAAGTCTTCCATAATATATTAATATAGTTTATATGTTTAGCCGTTTACACGGAGTCGGTGCCGCCGCGCCACCCTTATAGCCCATCGCTGCAGCTACCACTGGTGGCCATGGTCGTAGCCTGCAAGCTGTTCCGGGTCTCCCTCCCCATCGCGTTGGACGAGGCCTTCCAGAAGCTCGAAGGGTTCAGGGTCGAAAAAGAGGACGAAGAGACGAAGCTGCAACTCATCACTGAGGTGAAGAACCTAAGGTTCGAGCAGGGCGTGCTGCTTGGCCGGGTCTTCAAGGACGGAATCATCTCCGTCAAGCAGAGGGAGGAGTTCAGGCCGATGCTTCGGACGTTGGTGGCCCCGTTCTATTTCAAGGAGATGGGCGGCTCGACGTTCCTACTCATATTCGAAAAGAAGCCGAGGGCGAACGAACTTGCCAACGACTTCAGTCGCATGTTGTTCCTGAGGCCGGCTGGGGTGCTCGAAGCGAGGATTTCACCGGATGTGATGGAAAGGTACTATGAGTCCAGCTTCGAAGATGCGAGGGTGGTCTACTTCGACCAGGTGGACATCCCCAACATCACGAAGCTGGCGTTGTACGGCTCGGCCCTCTCCGATACGGGCACGTATAGGGAGTACCTGGGCCATGGCAGGCTCTGGTACGTAGTGGTGGCATCGAAGAGCAAGAGGTTCATCGTGGGGCTCACACGAAGCTGCGTCGTCACCGTATTCAGTCAGGTTGAGGTGGGGGAAGTGGCTTCCTACGTATTCGAGGAGGTAGCCCCCCTGGTCCTCGAATCCCAGAAATGACCGGGGCTGGGGCGACCCTTGGCGATCAAGATGGTCCCAGGCTGCCCCGCCCTGGTCTTCGGCAGCCCCACACATCTGGTCATCTCGGACCTACACTTGGGCTACGAGAGGAAGCTGGAGGCCAGGGGCATCTTCGTCCCCGAGCAGACGTCAGCCCTGCAGAGGAAGTTGGAGGGGCTGGCAGCCTCGACGAAGGCGAAGAGGTTGGTTGTCTTGGGCGACGTCAAGGACGAGCTCGCAGGCCCTTCTCCCTTCTCCGTCCTCGCCGTGCGTTCCTTCTTCCAGCGTGCCCTGCGGCTCTTCGACCGGGTAGAAGTGGTGCCTGGGAACCATGATGGAGGCCTGGAGGCCATCGTTCCAGCAGGGGTGACTGTCCGCGGCGTAAGGGGGCTCGTGTCGAAGGACGACGGGGCGAGCGTGGGCCTCTTCCATGGCCATGCCCACCCCAGCGGGTTCGTCTCAAGATGTGATGTCCTCGTCACGGGGCACCAGCACTTCACCCTATCCAGGGGGAAGGTCAGGCAGGGGGTCTGGCTCAAGGGCACCCTCCCCAGCGGAGAAAGGCAGGTCATAGTCATGCCGGCCTTCAACGACATGCTGGCTGGGTCCCCGTTGGGTGATGCTACTCCTTGGAATCCCGTCATGGCCGGCCTGCTGAAGGGAGCGAAGGTCGAGGTCTTCCTTCAGGACGGGACCCTCCTGGGAACGATGGAAAGCTTAAAAGAAATACTGGAGGTTGAGGTCGACTAGGATGAGGTCCTCGGCGGCCGTCATCGTCGTCCTCCTGACCCTGGCGGCCGCCCAGGTGCTGCAGGGAGGGGACGCTCAGACCGTACGCACTTACGTCCTCATAGTCGGCCCTCCGGAAGGGGGAGACGTCCTATACAGGTCGATGGAGGCCTTCTCCCAGCTCCGCACGTGGGGGGCGGGCGTAAGGCCGTTGCGGTTCTTCGAGGGCATCGGTCCTGGTGGCGTCTTTCAGGCTACGCCCGCAACAGCGGCCATGGTTGAAGAGAAGCTGCACCCCTATCTGCTTCTGGAGTCCGAGGTCGTCAAGCTGGCCTCCGGCTCGGCTACGGCATCTCAAGAAGTGGGGGGGTTCAGCTACTTCCCCGGCGGAGAGGCCTCAGGGAGGGGCGTCAAAGTGGCCGTCGTGGACACCGGGGTGGACTACACCCATCCCGCGTTCGGTGGACGCTTCGGGCTGAAGGTCGTGGGAGGCTATGATTTCGTCGACGACGACGGGGACCCGATGGACGTAGACGGCCATGGCACAGCTGTAGCCGGGATACTTGCCGGGAACTCCTCCGACTTTCAGGGGATGGCGCCGGGGGCGCAGCTCCTAGTATATCGAATATTCGTCAACGACCAGACGACGACCGACCTCATCGTCAGGGCCCTGGACAGGGCCAGGTCGGATGGCGCGCAGATCGTCAACCTGAGCTTGGGAGGTGGGCTATCGTCGAGCAGCCTGAACAAGATGGGTTACCTCCTCTATACCCAGGGCATCAGGCTTGTGGCGGCCGCAGGGAACGAAGGACCAGACCTGGAGACGGTGCAGTCCCCGGCAAGCCTTCCCTACTTCCTCAGCGTCGGTGCATCGCTTACGGAGTACAGCACGGAGCCCATGGCGGAGGTTCGTTCTTCGGACGGAAGGCCCTTCAGTTCCGCCCTACCCATGTCTGGCACTCCGCTATCCGACGGCGTAATCACCGGTCCGACCAAGTTCATAATGAACGGGGCGGCAGCCCAGGTGAAGGGGATGGACCTTACGGGCTTCATAGCGGTGTCCCTTAGGGACCACAAGACGCTGTTCGCGGAGATGGAGTATAACGCGGCCAACTCCGGGGCGAAGGCCCTCATAGTCGTGAACGACGAAACCGTCAGCCTGAGCAGCGTCAAGCTGGAGTGGACAGGGAACCCTAGTTATCGCCCGAGGATACCTGTGGTCACCCTGTCCGGAGCGGAGGGGGCCAGCCTGGCGAAGTCGGCATCCGACGGCACCGTCATCTCGCTCGCCGTCTCCAACGTAGACGGACACTTCTTTCCAGCCTCGTTCTCCTCTAGGGGCCCCGTAGATGATTTCTCCGTCAAGCCCGATCTCCTGGCCCCGGGGGACAACGTCCTGGCCCCCGAATCGGGGACGCAAGGGTACGCGAGGGTTTCGGGGAGCAGCTTCTCCGCCCCTCAGGTTTCCGGCCTCCTGGCATTGCTTCTCGAGCTGAGGCCCACCCTCACTGTCGAGCAATCGTATTCGATGGTGGTGATGGGCGCGACCCCAGCTTCCGGCTTGCTGGGCGAGCTTCCCCTAGAAGGACAGGGAGCAGGCGTCGTGAACGTCACGAAGACCCTCTCCGCTCCGTTCGCTCTCGACCGTCGCGACCTTCTCCTCTACCCGGGGCTGGGGCATCCTTACAGCGGGGAGCTCACCCTCTTCCCATTGTCTTCCTCGGTCAGCGTGTCCTTTTCTTCCTACGGCGGCCATCCGTTGGTCGTGACGCCATCGGCCTTGACCCTTTCCTCAGCGTCCTCGGTGACCGTCACGGCCGTGGGCGCCGCCACCGAAGGTGAGCGCCAAGGGCGTCTCGTGCTCACGACCTCCGGGTCTTCGTATACCCTGCCCGTCCGCGTGCTCGCCAGCCGATACTGGCTGGGCTACGACCCCGCGAAGGGTCAGGTCTACGCTTCCTTGAGTAGCTGGGGGCATGCCACCGTTACGGTGACCAGGCCAGACGGAACGGTATACCAAGACAGCTGGCCTTCCGGCAGCAACTACACGTTGGTCCAGACCGTCCCCGGCGAGTACCGCATATCCGTCACCTTTTCGGGGACGGAGCCCTCCGTGGCACGCCTGATGGTCATCCTAGAGGCAAGCCAGGTGGGCCAATCTGGCATGGCCCACGTTCCGCCCTACGTTCCCGTGGGCGTCATCTTCTTCTCAGCCTTCGTCGTCGTCGCGGCGCTCCTGCTATATGCGGCCGAGTCTCGCTTGGTCAGAACTGCAATCTGACCCGAGGCCTGTGTTCCCTTATCACCCGCAACCTGCGACCTACCCTTTCGCGGAGCTGCTGGACGGTCAGGAAGCCCCTGATTATCCTGCCGTCTCGTATCATGGGCGTGAGGAGGGACTCCTGCCCTTTGTCCGGGGGCACACCCGCCCTTACGATGACGTCGGAGATCTCCTTCGGGTCCCTGTGGATGTCCTTCGCCCCCGACAGGTCTCCCCTCTTCGCCTTTGGGACTAGCTTGCCGGAGGCATCCTCGACTTCCACCACCTTCATGTTGAAGTCGATCGAGGGGGCGCAGGAAACGCTCGTCCCTACGCCGAAACCGTCCACTATGTCCCTCAGCTCCTCCACCTCCCTCTCGTCTATGCCACCGGAGACGAAGATCTTTACCTTTCTCCCTCCTCTCATGTTCAGCTCCCATCTGACCTCCTCGATCATCTTGTGCCATTCTCCTCGCCTGGTGGACGGCGTATCCAGCCTGACCGCGGCCAGCCTGTCGCCGAGTGTCTCCAGGGCCAGTATGGCCTCCGTCTTCTCGTCGTAGAGCGTGTCCGTGAGGGCTATCCTGGGCACCTCCTTTGGTAAGCTATCGTCGAAGGCCTTCCAGGCCTCCTGCTGCGAACCGAAGCACAATATGTAAGAATGCGGCATCGTCCCAGACCCGACGATCCCCAACAGCTTGGCGCCCAGGACGTTCGAGACGCCGTCGAAGCCAGCTATGTAGGCGGCCCTCTCTATGAGTGGGGAAAGCGCCGGGTGGGCCCTCCTAGTTCCGAAGCTAAGGAGGGTCTTATCTCCGGCTAGGAGCCTTATCCGTGCGGCCTTCGTGGAGAAGCCGCTGCTGCTGCAGAGAAGGCCAAGGACGGGCGTCTCGAACCTTGCGAAGTGCCTGTACCTGCCTCTTATCCTCAGGACGGGCTCGTATGCCGCCGTATCGTTTGACGTCACGAAGACCTCCCCCTCTTCCATGGCGTCTACGTCCACGGGCAGGCCTTCCAACAGCTTGGCCACCTCGTATATCCCGGTCACCACGCCCCATCCGTCTGGGTTGGGCACCCTCCTCGAATAGACCTCCATGGTCACGAGCGGGTTCATCTCCTTGGCCTTCAGAGCCTGTTCGGTGTTGAGGAAGTAGTAGTCGGTGACGGCACCTCCCTTTATCTCATCTTCACGCGCCACCCAGAATATCCTGTCCCTAAGGTCGTTCAACCAACCTCACCGGACCCTAGCCTCTTTCGGCTGATTCTGACTTCGTCATGTCTTTAAGCATTGTCATGGGCGGAGGCGAACTGCAAACGTTTATGAAAACGAGCGACCAGATGGACGTACGTGCTCCCCTCCCCCCTGCGCGACGTCGACTTGGAGGACAAGTACAGGGCCGCCGTTTCCTTCGTCATCGACGAAGTGAGGCGAGCGGGGGCAAGGGGGGTCGTCGTAGGTCTCAGCGGCGGGCTGGACTCCTCGGTCGCCGCCAAGGTCTGCTGTGATGCCTTGGGAGCCGGCAGGGTGCTAGGGCTTGTCATGCCGGAGAGGGGGCTGACCCCCAAGAAGGACCTGGAGGACGCTACGTCCTATGCCGGAGGCCTGGGCCTGACCGTGCGTCGGGTGGAGATCGGGCCCGTGGTGCGTGCCTTCTCCTCCCGGCTCCCTAGGGACAGGCTGTCCCTGGGCAACCTCAGGGCCAGGGTGCGAATGGCCATCCTTTACTATTATGCTAATATGGAGAGGAGGCTCGTGGTGGGGACGGGGGACAGGAGCGAGATACTGCTGGGATACTTCACGAAATGGGGGGACGGAGGCGCAGACCTGCTACCCCTTGGCGGGATGTACAAGACGGAGCTCAGGTTGCTGGCCACCCATTTGGGTGTGCCTCCCCATATAGCCTCAAAGCCTAGCAGCCCTCGACTATGGAGGGGGCAGACGGCGGAAGGGGAGCTGGGGCTCCCCTATGAGACGGCGGATAGCATACTTGTCCTCCTAGTGGACGAAGGGCTGGCGGCCGAAGAGGTGAAGGAACGTCTGGGGTTGGACGAGGAGGTGGAGAGGGTGGTGCAAAGGATGGCCTCGACGGCTCACAAGAGGGAAATGCCACATGTTTGCCAATAACGTTAGAAAATTGGTAAACGGCGGGCGGAAAGGTTAAAATAAGGCTGGCGCAGCTCTAGTCGGTTGGGCCCAGGGAAAGGAGGTATGCAGGTCTAGTTGCCACTTCCAGAAGATGACCCGGCAGCCAAGATAGTTCGGGCGATCATACAGGTGGGGCCTGGGAACTATTCGCTCATATCCAGGCTCACGGGCGTCCCGCCTGAGACCGTACGTTACAAGATAAAGAACCAGCTATACAAGAAGGGCGTGGCCATACACGCCGTCGTAGATGCCGAGAAGTTCGACCTGCAGAGGTACATAGTCTTCATGACCTTCTCCGACAGGTATCAGGCGATTTCGAAGTACGTGCTGCAGGCACTTCACGACCTTGCCTACCTGAACTACTACTCGGCCCAGCTCATGTCCAAGGAGTACTACACGACCTTCCAGGTCCCGAGGCAGTTCAGGGCCCAGTTCACCGAGTTCTTGGACGAGATGGTGAACCTCGGGATACTGGAGGCATATTCCCTGAAGCCCATAGTATGGATGGACCACCTTTCCCTAAGGCCCGAATACTACGACTTTCAGGAGGGCAGGTGGGACATCGATTGGCAGGCCCTGAAGGTGACGGACGACATCCCCAAGATAGTAGTCCGGCCAGATGACGCGAAGAACGAGTACGACAAGATAGACCTCCTCATCTGCAAGGAGCTGATGATCAATTCCCTCGTCACGGTGGCCGAGATATCAAAGAAGCTGAACGTCAACGTGAAGACCCTGCAGTACCATTACAACAGCCACATCCTGGACAGGCAGATGATAACGAAGTACTTGGTAAGGTGGATGGGCGACTTGGAGAGCATAAAGAAGCACAAGATAATATATGCGAGGATCATAGCGAGGGACCTGAATCAGGGTGAGCTGCACGAGGTCAGGAAGGCCTTCTACGCCCTTCCTTTCACGTGGGGGGAGGCCCTCGCTGGGAACAGGGAGGTGTACCAGGTTTCGCTCGCCATCCCGGTGGAGCACTACCTTTACGTTCAGTATTTCATGAGCAACAACCTGGGGCCCCTGGCCGGGGAGCTGGACTTCAAGACGATAGACACGGGCAATTCCATGGCCTTCACCATACCGTACTCTCCGTTCGATGCCACGACGAACAGCTGGACCTTCCCGTTGGAGGAGAACGTCAGGAAGCTCCAGAACCTCAAGGAGATCTACAGGCCGTCCGCGTAGCGCCCGCGCCGTTTACCGTCCACTTGCGGTGGACCCTACGTCCTCCAGGCCTCGGCGACCATGCCCGTGTACTGTAAGGAGCTGAAGGCCAGGGTGGCCAAGACATAGTAGGCCAGCTGAAGAAGCAAAGACCTTTCCAACTTCATTCCATAGACGCTGGAGACGTAGGTGGCGCCAAGCGTGAGCGAAAGGGCCTGGATGACCACGGCCACCACGAGGAGGGCCAACCTCAGGGAAGGCAGGGGCAGCGACGAAAGGGTTATGGCGACCGTAGGAAAGATGAGGTAGGGCAGGAACACCATCCCTGAGGACAGGAATCCCCCCACGTCCGTCCCCCTCCTGCTCGTGAGCCATGAGAAGCCGAGGTTATACGCCGCGTAGATGACCATGCTCACCGGGAAGAGGATCACGTCCTGCCAGTCGGGGAAGACGGAGACACCGAAGTGGAATAGGATGAGCACTTCTCCGGCGTAGTGAGACAGCGCCCCGCCTACGGCGGCGATGGCCGTCCAAGAAGCGAACGCCAGAGGGGTGCGCATCTGGAGCGTCACGAACAGCCATCCCGGCAGGAATCGGGCCGGACGATAGGATGCCGGCACTGGCAGCCCGTCCTTAGCCGCCATCTCGGCGTAGAGTCGGAGGCCCTCCTTGCTGAGCTTATACCTTCTGTCGCTGTCCTGCACCACTAGGCCCTGAAGGACGTCTAGGTGATAGTACAGCGTCCCAACCGGGAGGCCCGTTTCGGCTCTCAGCTCTGAGAAGGCCACGCTTTCCCTCGTCCCGAGCAGTTCCATGATCCTCCTTCGGGCAGGGTGAGCGAGGGCGCGGTATTCCCTTTGGCCTCCGTTCCTTACGGGCACGGGCCAAGGTCAAGACCTTCCGACATATAACCGATGCCCCTCGCCTACGGGCGGCGTGCCTCCTAAACGGTGAACGACGGCCGGCCACTTATGGGAAAAAGCTAACGAAGGCCCGAGTCGGCTAGTTTAAGCACTGATTCTATATAGGAAGGTTGGTAAAAGGTTATATACCCCCTCTTCTGTTGGGTATATTGGTAAAGAATGGCTTTCGACGCTGGTGGAAAACCGGTGTACTGGGTCCAGGAACCCCAGAAGGACGCCCAGATCTTCGAGCTTTACATCACGCTGAAGAACGCCCCCGGAGCTCTGAACCGAGTAACCACCATCCTGGCAGAGGCCGGGGTCTCCGTGCTGAAGGGCCAGATCTTCACCGAGGGCGACAGAGGATACTTCGCCGTCTTCGTCGCCTGCACCTCTAGCGCCTTGATCGACGAGTTGACCTCGAAGATCAAGGCACTAGAGGACGTGTTGGACGTCAAGCATGAAAGCAGCTTCGTAGATGTCTTCCTGTATCCCCTGTCCTCGGGCAGCCAGAGGGCGCTCATCTTCTCCGCCAACGCCATCTACTCTTCATTCGCCACCCTCGAGAAGGTACTGGGATTGGGTCCCGCGAGGGTCATCGTATACAACTCGGGCTACCAACTGGGATACGAGCTGGCCAGCTTCCTAAGAAAGACCACAGGGATCTCGGGCAGGAAAGAATCCGTTGACGTCTTCGTCAAGGCCTTCAAAGCCTCAGGCCTAGGGGTGATCTCGATGAGCCACCTGAGGGAGGAACCTTTCGAGGCGGAGGTCAAAGTCAGGAACTTCCTGGTGGTGGATAACCCAAGCTTACCATATAGCCCGGTCCTCTGCGACCTGGCCAAGGGCATCGTATCCGGCGCCTTCGCGTATATTACGGCACGTCCGGTGATGGCTGAAGAGCTGGAGTGCCAGCTCAAGGGGGCCGCCAGCGACATCTACTGGGTCAGGGAGGCAAACCAACACCCGCATCCTATGTAGAAAAACTAAAGAAAAAAGGAAAAGATGAATTAAATCGTACTGGCCGCGGAGACGCATTACCAAAAAGGAAAAACTTATCTACAAGTACCTCCAATACTGCTGGCGGTGGAACCCAAAATTGGAGAAGAATGAGAAGATGCTGGCCCTGGCCGTCGCAGGATCCGCAGTGGCTGCGGTAGCAGTCGCTTCAGCTCTGGGCGTGCCCGTCCAGAGGATCCTTCAGGACGCCATAGGCGGAGTTCTCAACGTAGGTTAGGGCGACGCTATTCCGGTAACGCCCCTCAAGTGCCGCGAGGGTGGCGCGACATAAATTACCGTTTTTGCTGTCTTTTCTTATAGGAATCGACTTATCGCCAAGTATCCCGAACGGTCGGAGGTATCCACGGATCCCTGGGGAAGATCGAGAAATAAGAAAAAGGAGTGGGGAGCCGCGGCCCTACGCCCTTAGGGTGGGCTCCACCAGCTTCCTGCGTGAAACCAGCGCCAGCGTGGCGACGCCGAGGACAACGATCGCCGAAGCGGCGAAATAGTAGATTCCGGGCAGGGCCTGACTTGTCAGGCTACTTGCGGTGGGTGCTTGGTACGAAGGGATATCCTGTGTGGAACCCGAGCCCACCCCCACCACGGGATCGTGGGTGATGTTCGTGCCGTGGGGGTAGTTCAGCTCCACCTTCTTCATCGCTCCGCTGCCCTGAGAGGATGAGGTGACCGGTACCGCTACTCCGTCGACCATCGCGGTGCTAGCCCACGTAAAGTACGCGAAGGCGTTCCTGTTGACGACCGCCTCCGTCTGGTTATCCACGTGGGTCACCTGAAGCGAACCTTCCATGCCTCCGAACTGAGTGATGAGGGCCAGCCTGCTGCCAGTGTTGGAGTACGGGAAGCCCAGTATGATGAAATCTACTTTCGCCTCGTCCGGCGCCAATGGTGTTCCGTCCGGGAGGTTTATCCCCGTGTTATAGACCTGGGTCCTGATGGTGTATGTGGCGCCATCCGATGTAGCCGTCATCGTTATGCTCCAGCCCGTGGTGCCAGCGCCGTTGGTGACCTTTTCCGTGGTGAGGGCCCAGTCCAGTTGCGCGAAGTTCACCCAAGTCAGGTTTGTGTCGGTTCCGGGCGTGTAGATGCCGTCTCCGTTAGTGTCGACGTATTCCTGGACGCCGATAACCCTCAGCACGCCGGCCACCGAGGCAGCGGAGAGGTTCCCGTCTTCTCTGCTGGCGTTCACCATCGCTACGGTGATGGTGGGGACGCCCTCATAGTGCACCTTCAACGCGAAGGCCTGTAGGCTGTTGTTCGCCCTGAGCGCGATAAGGTAGGCGAAGTTCGCACCCAGGCCCCTCCACTCGAGTTGGTTCTGCAGTTTGAACTGGTCTCTCAGCTTCTCCATCCTCTCCTGCTGCTCCTCGGCCATCTGCTTCTTCATGTCGTTCACCCCGCCGCTCTTGGCCAGGGCCATCGTTCCGATCGAAGCCATCGCGGCGAGCGAAACGAGGGCTATGGCCATCGTAGCGGCGAGGACATGTCTGTGGTTCATGTTCTGCGTTCGTGCTCCCTGTCTCCATTATCCAGGACATGGTATTTAATGGGGGGCGTACTAGAACGCCTGTAGAACACCTTCTGCCCAAGTTCCAATAAAACCGAACTAGGGCGAAGCGCCGTTCGTGCAGGCGAGAGGCAGCTTTTTAACGGCGCCCCCTTATGGGCTGTTCGGGTTGCTCCTTTCAGATTCGGAGATAAGGAGAAGGCTGTCGGCCGGGAGCCTCAAGATAGAGCCGTTCTCAGATGATTGCATAACCCCCAACGGCATCGACTTCCGTGTGGGAGGCGAAGCCCTCTTCATCCTGCCAGGGCCCAAGTACAAGACCGAGAAGGTGGCCTTCGAGGATCGCCTCGAGCTTCCGGCCGACTCTGTGGTGCTTCTCTTGACCCTGGAGGAAGTGAAGATGCCCCCAGACCTAGTGGCCCATGTCAACATTCGCTCGACTTTCGCCAGGATGGGATTCACCGTCCCCGGGACGGTGGTGGACGCTGGCTATAGGGGCAGGCTCACCCTCCAGGTCAGGTCCCCTCCGTACCCTTCCGCTCTGAAGAAGGGGGAGCGATTCTGGCATCTGCTGTTCCACGAGGTGAACGCAGTCACGCGGCCATACGGGGGAAGGTATCAAGGTAGCGTCGGCATCGAGGAGGGCTGTTAAGCCTCATTCCTCGTTCAGCGTGAAGACGAAGCGTGCCCCTTGGAACTCTTCTTCTCCCACCCTCTTCCAGTCGACGGAGTACCTCTTGGATTCCTTAGCGCCGATGACTTCCAAGGTCTTGGGAAGCCTCTCCCAAAGGGCGTCCACCTTAGCCGGGTCACGCGTGGAGAGGAGGCTGCGCCTCCTTTTCATCAGATACCTGATGGCCACCTTCTGATAATCGTATCCTTCCACTTCCACCTTCTCCGAGCCGGTATCTATAACGAACTTCCTCTTTGTCAAAGGGTCCCTTTCCCTTGTGTCAGCTGTTTGCCGAACTTGGGTTAAAAGACTTTTGCACGGTCCCTCGACTTCCCCTTCCGGCTTCGTAGAGTTCGCGGATCCTCCTTATCCTCAGCTGGGTCTCATCCGGGAGGGCGGAGGAGCCGAGGGCGACGGAGCAGAAGCTCAAGAATTCGTCTTCGGTTATGTGCGCGTCTTCGGCGAGCTCCTCGTAGGCCTCCTGTGCGGGGGCGTTCGAAGACCTTTCGACCAAGAGCCTGATCGTCTCGTAAAGCTCCCAGGGATAGATTATCCAAGCATCCGTCTCCTTCACATAGTAGTCAGGCTTGAGTTTGGACCAAGGTTTGAAGTGTATCGTGGCCGTCTTCACCTCCCTCGCCCCCCTCTTCTTGACGGAGTCCACCATCTTGATCAGGCTGTCCCCTTGGTCGGAGACATCGTCCACTATCAAGACCCTCCTTCCCTCGATGTCCCTCTTACCCAAGTGCTTGATCCTTATCTTGTGGACGGAGTTGATGCCTGCGTATCTTTCGACGGACGGAACTATGTATGGTATCTTCACACCGGCGGCGATGTAGAAGTCCTGAAGGCAGCGGAGAACGAAGAGCCCTCCCCTGCCCACGCCGACGTTCACGTCGGGAAGCCAGCCGCTACCTTGCAACTTCCCGTAGAGTTCCATGGCGTTGGAACGGACTTCGTCGTAGCTGGGCTTTATGAACTTCAACGGTACGCCATCCCGGACCCGCCACCTGCTATTAAACCCTCCCCGCGCGTCATCGCAGGACGTTAACTATCTTCTCCGTAAGCTCGTCCCTCACCGATTCCACAAGGTTGGGGTTCCTGACGGAGAGCTCCACTGTGGCGTCCACTTCGTGTTCGCGAACCCTTTTCACGAGAAGCCGCACCACAGTGTTCTCCAGCATCTCCGACCTGAAGTCGGCGGTGAGGTCCGGCAGCGCCTTCCTGAGTCGCTCCAGCCCCTCGAAGCTCACCGTAAGCATGACGAAGGCCAAGGCTCCCTCCCTTGGCGCCACGACAAGAGGCTCCTCAGCTAACCTGAAGTTGGGATACTGAAGGAGGCTGCCATCCCTCAGGGCCAGGGTCGTGGTGAACGGGCTCATCGCCACGACCCTCCCAGAAGAGTCCCCCAACGTGACGTAGTCCCCTATCCTGAGAGGCCGGGCGCTGGAGACGTAGATCTGTTGGACCAGGTAGCTGGCGAGCATGGGCTTCACGCACCAGGCCAACAGGAAGCCGGCTATGGCGACGAGCACCAGGAGGACGTCCGTCCTGAGCCCGAGGGTTGAGAGGGAGAAGATGACGGCGACGGCCCAGAGGGAAGCGTCCACGATGAGGCGCACAAGCGGATACTTCGCTTTGGTCAACCTGTCCACTACGAGCGTGAGCGCGAAGGCGATGGCCAGGGCGATGCCTGTTACGATGAGATTGACTATGAAGTCGTCGGCCAAACCTGGCTGACTGTGCTCCGGGGTCGTTCTTAAGCCTTTCAACGTGCCCGAGAATTATGAAGAAAGGTTAAGAAATGAGCGAGGCGAGAAACGCCCAGTTCCGTGAGGAATGCGTTGAACCCCGCCGACGTCCTTCGGAAGATGGCAGAGCTGGCCGAGCTGGAGGTCAGCTTCGCGACCATCACAGTAGTGGGAGCAAAGGGTTCCAGCCCCAGGGGGGTGGGCGCGAAGATGGTTGTCCTCGAAGATGGGACTAGGGTCGGCACGATCGGGGGTGACTGCCTAGAAAGCCAGGCCGTGGATGCCGCCCTAAGACTGATGGCCGACCGCAACTCGAGCAGCAACATGGGCGCTAAGGCTGAAGCTCCTGTGGCACTCCTGTCCGTATACTTGGAGGAAGAGGAAAGGGGCGGGGTCGGGATGCTATGCGGAGGCCGGGTCGACCTGCTGATCGAAGTGTTTCGACCGAGGCTCAAGGTAGTGGTGGCGGGGTCGGGACCCGTTGCCACGAGCGTGGCCCGGCTGGCCGACTTCCTTGAGATCCCGTGCACCCTCTTGGACCCCGTCCCCCCGAGGGCTCCGCTCCCGAGGTCCGTCCGTTTCGTCGACAAGTTGCACGAGGAAGGGATGGCCGAGCTGCCCATAAACGAGGACACGGCCATCGTCATCGTCACCAGGCACAAGAACGACGTCCCGGCCCTCAGGGCCGCCCTATCCACGAAGGCCGGTTACGTTGGGATGATAGGGAGCAGACACAGGGTGCAGACGATCTTCAACAGGTTGAGCCAGGAAATGGGTGTGGGCCAGGACGCGTTCCGTTCGAGGGTCCATGCCCCCATCGGGCTGGACCTAGGGGCCATCACCCCTCAGGAGATAGCCCTGAGCATATTGGCCGAAGTCCTGATGTGGTTCAGGAGAGGGTCTTCGGCCTCCAGGGCGCTTTACGCGGAGGCCTCGACGAAAGGTCGCGCCGGACAGACGGACAGGTGAAGGCCGGACCCATCTCCGTATAACACCTATATTGGCACCACCCCGATACCCCTCCGGGGCATCTCCTTGAAGGCCCTGATCGTTGGAGCTGGCAGGGTGGGGCAGGAGCTTCTGGACTACCTTGAGAAGAACGACTTCTACTGCCGGGTGGTGGAGCCGGACGCCAAGAAGTGTGAATCCATCGCCAGGAAGTACAGTGCGGCGGTGTTCCAAGGCTCGGGCACGGACGAAAGGATACTTGAGATCGCGGGTGCTAGGGAGGTGGACGTGCTGGTCGCCTGCACCGACGACGACTCGGTCAACGAGAGGGTCGCCAGGCTGGCGAAGGAGAAGTTCTCCGTGCCGAGGGTCGTTACGAGGGTGAACAGCATGTCGACGGACTGCAGGAAGATCTCTGAGTTCTCCGAACGGGTCGTTTCTCAGGGTAGGTTGTTGGTGGACGAACTGAAGCGAAGCGTGGCCACGGAAAGCCCTTCCTACCTCTACACAGATGAAGAGGAGGGCTTCATAGTGGTCAAGCTGAACGTCCCTTCAAGGTCATCGATGATAGGCACGGCCATATCTGAACTGTCGAAGTCCTGTCATGTCTGTGCCCTGAGAGAGGGGAGGGTCGTGAGAATGGACGGATCCACCCCGTTGATGTACAAGGACGTCCTCATCATAATAGGGCCCAGGGACGAGGTCGAGTCGTTGGCAGGCAAGGTGATGACGAGCGCCTAGCTCAGGTCCTGGCTCAGCTCCTCCTCCTTGTAGTAGAACAACCCGATGAGCCTGCTCCTCAGGCCGAAGTCAAGGACGAACGCGGCGAGGACCCATGCGCCCACTAGCAACCAGCTCATGGGGTCGGCCACGTAGAGGATGGCCATGCTGAACACGTAAAGCGCGATGGTGGCCCACATCAGCCACCTGTTCGGCCTCGTAATGTGCCTGAGCCTATAGTTGGCGAGGTTGACGAGCAGGAAGACGAACATGAAAGACGCGCTGGAGAGTGAGGCCGCGAACTTGACGGCTTCGTAGCTGGCCAAGCTGGCGATGGCGAGCAGGGCTATCAGCCCTCCGGTAGAGACGATAGCGACGGCTGGGGCGGCCGACCTGCTTAGCTCGCATGCCTTCTTCGGCAGGACGTTATTCCTCCCCAGGCTGTATGCTACCCTAGAAGCGCCGTACATCGCGGCATTGAAGGCAGAAGCCGTAGAGAAAACTCCGCCCAGCCCTAGGACGACGGCACCCATCCGTCCGAACGACCTTTCGGCCACCGCGGTGAGGGGGGCGCTCGCCTCCTGTAGGCCACGGTAACCCAGCACGCCTATGCTCACTGCAGAGACGGAGATGTAGAGGAAGCTGACGATGGCTATGGATATGAATATGGACCTGGGTATCTGCTTCGCAGGGTCATTCAGCTCTTCCCCCGAAGTCCCTATGATGTCGAACCCTTCGTAGCCTATGAATATGATGCCTATCGCTAGGAGCGTGTTCGCCGGGCCGAATGGAAAGAGGGGTACGTAATTGTCGAAGTCCACGGCCCCCCAGCCGACTGAGACCAACAGGAGAAGTATGGACACCTTCAAGCTCACCATGAGGTTCTGAGCCATCCCCGTTTCCTTGACCCCTCGAAGGTTGACCCAGGTGAAGCCCAAGACGAGTGCAAGCATTACGACGGGTTGAGGCAACCACGGGAGGAAGATGCGGGCGTACGAGGTGAACCCGAGAGAGTAGAGGGCGGCCGCAGCTATGTAGGCGAACCATATCAAGTACCCCATCATGACCCTGAATCCCCTTCCTTTGAAGGCCCGGCTGATGTACGAGAAGCTCCCACCCGCCTCGGGGAAGCGGGCTCCCAACTTGCCGTAGCTGTATCCGGTCAGTGCGGCCATCACTGCGCCCAAACAGAAGGTGAGCACAAGAGAGGGTCCGGCTATCCCTGCGGCCACCCCTATGGCTTCGAAGATCGCTCCGCCGATCATTCCACCGATACCGATGGTGACGGCCTCAAAGGTGCCGAGCTTGCGCGCCAGGCCACCCGACCTCCTTTCCGAGCTCTCCATGGGTCGGCCCATCTGTCGCTGGATGGCCTTTAAAGCGTTGCCCGCGCGAGGGCCATCCTCGGCTGGCGCTACATCAAGGGTATCTGGACATATATTAGCACCATCGCGATGAAGAAGGTCACAGGCGCCACGATGGCGCCATACTTCAGCCACTCCTTCATGGATATGTGCGCTAGCTTCTGTCTCTCGAGCAGGCCCACCGCCACTATGTTCGCCGTGCTACCTATCACCGTCAGGTTCCCCATGAAGGTTCCAGCGAAGAGCATCCCCCACCATAGCGGTTCGGCGTTCAGGCCCATCGTGCTCAGGTCTAGGACCACGGGTATAAAGGTGGCCACGGCTAGGACGTTGTCCAACAGGGCGCTGAGGAGCCCCGCGGTGACGAGGAACAGAAGGAAGAAGGAGAACTGGTCCCCACCCGTCAGCCTGAGCAGGGATCCCGCCAGGAGCCCCGTGACCCCCACGTACCTTAGCGTGCCCACGGACGCGAAGAGGACCAGGAAGAAGGTCAGGGACCACCAATCCACTCGCCTCTCGACTATCTCCGGAGCCCTTTCCCCAGCCACAAGCAGCGTGATGCCACCGGAGAGCAGAGGTATCCCGAGAAGAAGTGTGTTGGTTTCGAGGCCGAAGGCCTCCTCGATGGAATGATGGAACACGAGGCCAACTAGGGTGAGGGCGAAGAGGGCCAGAGGCCAGCGGAGGGAACTCAACGGAGGCGCGCGGGACTCCGTCATCATGGAAGCCCCTTCTAGCTTCCCGCTCAGCTCCCTCATCGGCCCAGCGAAGAGCTTCAAACACATCAGGGTCGTTACGCACAGAGATAGGATGGCGATCGGCGTGGCCCATCTGAGGAAGTCGTCGAAGCCTAGGCCACCTCTGAGAGCGATCATTACGCCCACGGGGTTACCGACGACGGTGGCGGCGCTCCCGATGTTCGTCGCGAAGATCACCATCATCATAAAGGGGATGGGGCTGACCTCATACTTCCGCGATATGTGGATGACGGAGGACATCATGAACAAGATCGACGTGACCTCGTCGACGAGTGCGGCGAACAGGCCTGCCATCAGCATGAGAAGCACGCTGACCCCTGTCCCCGTCCCTCCCCTTTCGACGACCTTCTCCACTACATACTCGAAGACGCCCGACTCCTCCAGGTAGCCTACGAGGAGCATCATGCCCACTAGGAAAAGGATCACGTCGAGGCCGGCAAACTCCACAAGACGTGGCGCGTCCAGCACCCCGAAGCCCAAGAGGGCCCCGAGCCCGACTAGCGCGAACGCCAACCTGCGCCTCCAAAAGAACAGGGTCCCGGCGATCAGTCCTGAGAAGATGGTGAGAGACAAGGCCTGGTGCAAGTCCAGCCGCAGGACGAGGGTCGAGGCCAGGACCAATAGGATGCAGGCGACGTATGCAGTTTCGTATCTCCGCTTCAAGTCGAGATGAGTGTGACAGCATCGTCTTTAAGCTTTCCAGCGAAGCCGGCCCCTCTCCGCACCACAGCGCACGCAAAGGAGGATTGTGGTGAAGGAAAGGGAGACGGCGGCCATTTCGGAGGCGTCCTTCGGGCCCGCACGCGCGGCCGCCCTTCAGAGGCCGAACGTGAGGAGAAAGCTCAACAAGCCTGCCGTCCCCAGCCCGCCTTTCGCAGTGGCCCTCCTCCGCGGGGGGACTGGGACCGCAGAGAAAGGCGAACGGGGGCTAGAAGGCGACCGAAAACGGGGAGGCGACATGGCTCTCGGCAGAACTTAGGAGGTCACGAAGCGGCGCGTCCCCACGAACGAACCCAGAGCCGTGGCCTCCGGGCCTCGAACATCGACGATCGCATCGGGGGACGGTCGATGGCCGAAGGGCCTTCGAAGGTGCTCCTTCATGGCAGGGGCGGGGCCTAAATTTAAAAGCCCCCGAGCCCTCACGCCCTGACCGCAATGCCAGCTACGGCGGTCGTGGGCCTGCAGTGGGGGGACGAAGGCAAGGGAAAGGTCGTCGATTACATGGCGGACGGGTTCCAGGCCATCGCCAGGTTCAACGGCGGCTCCAACGCCGGCCATACGGTCGTGGTCGACGGCGTGAAGCTGACCTTCCACCTGATACCCTCGGGCGCCCTGAGGAGGAAGCAGCTCCTGATCGGGAACGGCGTGGCCGTTGACCCGGAGGTCCTCCTCCAGGAGTTGCAAGAGCTTCGGGCAAGGGGCGTCCAGCCGGACCTGGTCGTCAGCGACAGGGCGCATCTCACCTTGGAGCTTCACAAGCTCAGGGACATGCTTGACGAGAAGAGGAGGGGGGCTTCCGCCGTTGGCACCACACTAAGGGGGATCTCGCCGACCTTTGCCGACAGGGCATCCAGGGTCGGCGTGAGGCTGGGAGACCTCCTCGATGGCCAATCCTTTACGTTTGCGACGACCGTGAGCGGTGGCTGGAACTCGGCACTCATATCCAAGGTCTACGGGGGAGACGGCAAGGGGGCCGTAAAGAGGTCCTTCGACCGTCTGAAGGAGTTCGCCGCGCAGCTGAGGCCCTATGTGGGCGATGCGGCCGTGAAGGCGAACGACGTCCTCCGAGCAGGCGGAAACCTCCTCCTCGAGGGGGCTCAGGGGTTCCATCTCGACGTAGACTTCGGCACGTATCCCTATGTGACCGCTACCCATGCTACCGCGGGTTACGCCGCTGCGGGCCTGGGGATACCCTCGAGGAGCATACAGAGGGTCGTCGGCGTAGCCAAGGCCTATTGCACTCGCGTGGGCGCAGGGCCGTTCGTATCAGAGTTCTCCGGGGAGCTGGGCGAACGCATCAGAAGGAGGGGAGGAGAGTACGGTGCTACGACCGGGAGGCCGAGGAGGATTGGGTGGTTCGACGCCGTCGCGACGAGGTATGCTTCGTTGGTCAGCGGGGCGACCGAGTTGGCTCTCATGAAGGTGGACGTCCTGGGAGGGTTGGATGTCGTGAAGCTCTGCGTGTCTTATCTGGATGGAGATAGACAGCTGAAGCTGCCTCCCCCCACCGTCTCAGCCTTGCTGAGATGCAGGCCCCTCTACAAGGAGATGAGAGGGTGGCCGGACTTCAAGCCGGAGGAATGGAGGGCCATGGCAGGAAGAGGTCCCTCCGCCCTTCCCGAGGAGCTCAGGGCCTACATCCTAGCGATAGAGGATCTGGTGGGCGCTCCCGTGAAGCTGCTCTCCTACGGCCCCGAAAGGGGAGATATGTTGGAGCTGAGCTGAGATGAAGGACCCCTCTTTGTCGAACCTTTCTCCTGTAGACGGGAGGTATAGGGAGCAGACGGAGGAGGTGCGCACCCTTTGCTCGGAGCAGGCGATGATGAAGTACCGCCTTCTGGTGGAGACGAGATATCTGGAGGCCCTGGGGAGGGAGCTCGGAGGGAGGATGGGCCTGACGGGGGACGATCTGGAATTCCTGAGGAGATTGAACGCTGGCTTCACGGAGGAGGACGCGAAAGAGGTGAAAGCATACGAAGAAAAGCTGGGCCACGACGTGGTGGCGATCGTGGAGTACATGAAGTACAGGTGTCGCAGGGCGGGGAGGGCCACCCTTTCGGGGTACGTTCACTTCGGGATTACGAGCGAGGACGTGAACAATCTGTCGTACTCCTTGATGCTGAGGGACATCGTGATGAAGGCCTTCCTTCCTTCCCTGATTGAGCTGGCGGAGGAGCTGGAGAAGGGGGCCAGGAAGCACAGGTCGCTCCCCATGCTGGGCCACACCCACGGCGAACCCGCCTCCCCCACGACCGTAGGGAAGGAGTTCGCCAACTACTTCGTCCGTTTGGCCAAGCTCTGCCTGAAGATCTCGCAGTTCCAGTACCCTGGCAAGCTCACCGGGACGGTGGGCAACTTCAATTCCCTTCACTACTGCTTCCCAGACGTGGATTGGGTCGCCTTCAGCAGAAGTTTCGTGGGCTCGCTGGGCCTGAGGGCGGAGCTTCTCACGACGCAGGTCTTGCCTCACGACGGTGTCTCAGAGCTCCTCGAGATGGTGCGCGCCGCGGACGCCATAGTCCAGGGCCTGGACGTGGACATGTGGCTCTACTGTTCCCTGGGGTACTTCAGGCTCAGGCATGACGCGAGGCAGGTCGGCTCGTCGGCGATGCCTCATAAGGTGAATCCCATAGAATTCGAGAACAGCGAGGGCAACGCCGCTCTGGCTTCACAGGTCCTGGGCCTCCTTTCCACCCGGTTGATGACATCGAGGATGCAGAGGGACCTTTCCGATTCCACCCTCAAGAGGAACTACGGGGTGGCGCTGGCCCACTCGCTGCTGGCGGTCAAGGGCGCCCTGGCAGGGCTCAGGAAGCTGGACGTGGACCAGGATAGGATGAACGAGGACCTGGAACGACATTACGAGGTGCTCGGGGAAGCCCTCCAACACAGGTTGAGGATGAAGGGCCGTGGGTCAGCGTTCGAGGAGGTCCTGAAGCTCTTGAGGGGTAGGTCGCTCACAAGGGATGAGTTCGCGGAGGTCGTGAAGGGCTCCTCGGTAGCGGCCGAAGTCGATGGATCCATCTTCTCCTTGAGGCCGTCCGAATACTGCGGCCTAGCGGCAAAGCTGGTGGACCTGGCGCTGCAGGAGGGCGGGGAGGCCCTCAGGCTCGCCCGGGGGTCCTTAGACAACTACAGGCCGACCTTCTAGTTCTGCGGCTTACGACCCTACTTTCGCCAATACCTTTCGACCTTGGGCGCATGGCTTGGCCACAGGCGAGCCGGGGCGCCTGGCGTCCCTTCCATTTTCCGTCGAGGGGCGGCATGACCGTCCCCATAGGGGACGAACACGCGCCCGTCTGCGGGCGAAGGCCATCCTCCCTCAACCGGGCGTAACGCGCCGAAGAAGCCATGATGTCCCGCGCCCAGAAACGTCTTGTCAGGGGGCCACGTTGAGCAGGAGACCTGTCCTCTTTGTCACGTTCGACGAACGCATCTTGCTATACCCTTATTATGGCGCACGGCGTAAAAGAACCAGGATAGCGTATGGGCGCGAAGAAGGGCAAGCTTGTGATGGTGGCGAGCAGGGGGACGGCGGACGGGCTGTACCCAGCCCTTATCTTGGCGACGACCGCGGCCGCCCAGGGCATGGAGGTACACGTGTACTTTACTTTCGGCGGCATGAAGCTCCTGAACAGGAAGACGGTTGATAAGATCTCACCCTCGGTCGACCTGGGGCTTTCGGAGCGGGAGCTCGGGGCCCTCCTCTCAAGAGGTGGCATGCCCAGCCTGAAGGACCTGCTGAGACAGGCGAAGGAGGGAGGGGTGAAGATACATGCCTGCTCCCCCACCATGAACCTTTTCGGGACGACCCAGGACGAGCTGCTGGAAGTGGTGGACGACGTCATTGGCGCTTCCGGCTTCCTGGACCTGGCCTCGGACCCAGATGCCGTAACCCTCTTCATATAGGCGAGCTGACCCGCCTGCGAAGCTCGGCGTACTTGTCCGCGAGAGCCCTAACCCTATAGGGTTCCAGTTCACCGTCCTCACAGATCAGCTTCTGCACGTAGCCGTAGGGGGTAACGTCGAAGAACGGAACGTAGCCCTCACCCTTGGAGAACCTGACCTCAAGTCGGAGCTCTTCGTCTGAGGGGTGTACCTTGACCTTCTCGGCCACGAAGTACACCCGGCGGCCTTCCAGGTAGGCTATCTTTGCGGCTGTGTTGCTCCCCAGCTTGTTGACTACGGAGCCGTCCTTCAGGACGGCGTCCGCCCCGAGCAGGACGACGTCCACCTTAGGCATGATGCTGCCGACCGCCATGTCCGGGACAAGGAGGTTGCGCACGCCCGTCTTCGACAGCTCGCTGGAAAGGTCTCGCCCTTCATGGCCCGGGTCGGAGAGGGCAACGAAGACCTGTTCCAGCCTATCCCTTATCCTCTTGAGGCATTCTAGGACGGTCTGGCTGTTGCTCAGAGTGTAGACCGCTATCGGCCTGTCCACTTCTTGTGAGAAGGCGTCGGCGATCGCCGCCTTGGCCAGGACGAGCCTCTTCTGCATCCTTTCGGCCTCTCGGAGTATGTACTCCGAGACCTCTCCGTCCTTCGCCTTATCCATTATCCTGCAGCAGAGTTCGGCCGAGGCATTGCCCACACATATCATTGTCGGCCTCGTCTTCAGGAGCCTCTTCGTCAATCCCTTGAGAAGGCTGACGCTCGTTCCTTCCCTCTCAGCCAGAGGCTTGAACGCGTCCAAGGCCTTCACCGCAAGGCCTATCGCCCCAAGCCTCCTGTCCCGTTCCACCTCCCTCAGGACCTCGAGGGACCGCCTTGGGTACCTCATGCCGACAGGTCGTGAACCTGAGCGGACATATATATTCGCTCGCCCTCGGCTAGATTATCTTCAGCTTCCTGCCGACCTTTTCGAAACGTCCGAGGGCGAAGTCCAGGTCCTCCTCCGTATGGGCCGCGCTGACGATCGTCCTCACCCTGGCCCGATCTCTGGCGACCATGGGGTATACGATGGGGATGACGAACACACCCTCCCTGAAGAGCTCTTCGGCAAGAGACCGGGCTAGGCCGCTATCTCCGGTCATCACAGGGGTGATGGGGGTCTGGCTGCGGCCGATGTCGAAGCCCAACTCTCTTAGGCCCTTCTTGAAATGCGCCGTATTGCTCCAGAGGCGCTTGATGAGCTCCGGATGCTTCTGCACGTACCTGATGGCTGCAAGGTTGGCAGCCACGACGGCCGGAGGATGGGAACCAGAAAGGAGGAACGGCCTGACCTTATTGTAGAGGAGCTCGCAGAAGGCCTTGTCTCCTGCGACGTAGCCCCCTACGGACCCGAAGGCCTTGGAAAAGGTGCCCATCTCCACGTCCACTTGGCCTTCCAACCCAAAGTGGCTCACCGCCCCCCTGCCGAGCTCGCCGAGCACCCCTTCTCCATGGGCGTCGTCCACATACGTGATGGCGCCGTGCACCTTCGCTAGCTTCGCTATCTCCGGCAGGGGGGCTATGTCCCCGTCCATGCTGAAGACGGCATCGGTCACGATCAGGACCCTACGGAAGCCTCCGCATCCCTCCAGCACTTCCTCAAGAGATCCGACATCCGCGTGACGGTAGACTCGCTTCTCAGCCCTGCTCATCCTTATCCCGTCTATTATGCTACCATGGTTCAGCTCATCGCTTACGGCCACGTCACCCTCCCCCACTATGCAGGGGATCACCCCAAGGTTGGCCGCGAACCCGCTCTGAAAGGTGATGGCCGCCTCCGTCCGCTTGAACTTCGCCAGTTCCTCCTCCAGCTCCACGTGAAGCGCCATCGTCCCGGATATCACGCGCACGGCTCCCGAGCCCACCCCGTACGCCCTGAGCGCCCTGGCCGCCTCCCTCTTCAGGTGAGGGTTATCCGCCAGCCCTAGGTAGTTGTTGCTGCAGAGCATCAGCTGCTTCGTCCCGTCTACGACGACCCAGGCGGACGATGGGCTCTCGAGCACCCTCTTGCGCCAAAGCAGGTCGCTGGAACGGAGCTGTTCGAGTTCCATCTCGGATATCTTCCTCAGGTCCGACTGGCGAGCTTCTAACATGGGCTTACGTCCGAACGCGGGCTTATTTATCGATAACCTCTTCGGAGGATCCCCGTGGAAAGTTAAAATCACCGCCCCATCCATCTCAGGTCTTGGTCATCTGGAGTTTGAGGGCCATCGTGAAGGCGAGACCAGCCCCCGGGGCGGAGCTGCTGGACGTCCCGGAGCCGTCCATAAGGAGAAATGAAGTCCTCGTGAGGGTTAAGGCCACGAGCATCTGCGGGACGGACGTCCACATATACGAATGGAACGACTGGGCCAGCTCCAGGGTGAAGCCCCCTTTGATCATAGGCCATGAATTCGCCGGAGAAGTGGTGGAAGTGGGCAGGGACGTAAGGGGGCTCGCGGTGGGCGATAGCGTCTCCGGTGAGACGCACATCCCCTGCATGAGGTGCGAGCAGTGTCGGACTGGGAACTCTCACATATGTGACAACCTCCTGCTCAGGGGGGTGGATTCTGACGGGTGTTTCGCAGAGTACTTGGCGCTCGATGAGACGACGGCCTGGCGCAACGACAAGTCCCTGCCATACGAGGTGGCCTCGGCCCAGGAACCGTTGGGGAACGCCGTCCATACGGTCTTCTCCGGTGGAGGGGTGGAAGGGAAGACCGTGGCCGTATTCGGATGCGGGCCCATAGGGGTCGCCGCCGTAGGACTTTGTAGCGCATCGGGGGCGGAGGCCGTATACGCTGTCGATGTTTCGGAGTTCCGATTGAGGCTTGCGCAGGAGTTCGGCGCCAGCCACGTGGTCAACGCCTCCACCGACGACCCTGTGAAGGAGATCTTGGGGCGCACGGGCGGAAGAGGGGTGGACGTCTTCCTCGAGATGGCCGGGGCAGGGGAGACGATACGTCAGGGACTGAAGGTCCTGAGGCCAGGCGGGCGCGCCTGCATTCTGGGGCTCCCGGACGGCCCGGTCGAGATGGATGTAACAAACGACGTCGTGATGAAGGGGATTACGATTCACGGCATATACGGCCGTCGCATGTTTTCTACTTGGTACACCGTGGCCTCTTACCTTAGGTCCGGAAAGGTGGACCTGTCGAAGCTCATCACCCATAGGCTCAGGATGTACGACTACAGGAAGGCCTTCGAGCTCATGAAGTCGGGCCAAAGCGGCAAGATAGTGATGACCCCGTAGGTTTGTCAAGGCGCTCCGACAACCATGGAGCTTGAAATAGACATCCTCCATTATAATAGGCCACAAGTGGGTGAAGGCATCGTGGGCTCGGCCCGCCCGAAAGTTCGCCCGCCGTGCCTCCCGAGCGGGCCGAGCTTCACATGCCTCAAGCCGGGAATGCTTATAAGAACTGAGGGGGCCCTCCCGTCGGATTGAGGGCGAAGTCGGCCGTAGCCTCCCTTTCCTTTGCTGCTTCGCTGGCCCTGGGCGTGGCCTTACGTCTAGGTGGCTTCGATGGCGTGGAGGCACAATATGTTTCGAGCTTCCAGGCCTTGGTCAACGGAGCCCACCTCATGCCGTTCTTCCAGGCCGTTACGTACCTGGGTGACGCCTACGTCTGGCTCCTGCTGGCCGTCCTCCTTCTGCTTGCCGAGCGGCGGAGGCCTGGCCGCCCGCTGAAGCTGATGGCGTTCTTGGTCGTCACAACCCTGGCCACTGTAACGGTCAAGTACGCGCTGATGAGGGTGAGGCCCTTCGAAGCCTATCCGTCGCTAGTGACTGCCTTCGGCCAGGAGGACATGCCTTCGTATCCGTCGGGCCATGTCGCAAGGGCGGCCGGGGGGTTCACGGTGTTGGCGGATGGGTCGAGGCTCCTGGAGGCGGCCTTCTCCGTCCTCATAGTACTGCTGGCGCTGAGCAGGGTCGCCCTCGGAGCGCATTACTTTACAGATACGCTGGGGGCTTCCCTGCTGTCCTATCCCCTTGTGCCCATAGCCGGAAGGATATCCGATCGGTTGGGAGCCGCCCTATCGTCTTCCAAGGTCGACGTCTCTGGCTGGATCCACAGGCTTCAGCCCGGGAGGTCGTAGCCTTCTGCCAACGCGGACGGGTCGTCCACAAAGACGTCCTTGAGGCAGTCGCTTGCCAGGGACCTCATCTCCTCGTAGACGAACTTAAGGTGACCCACAACAGCCTCGAAGGCCAGCCGCTTATCCTCCTCCGAGAGCTCGGAGAAATAGGTCCTCACCTGCTTAGCGTCCATCTGCAGGAGCTCGTTCACCTTGACCAATGTCCAGGCGCCTCCTCTCCTCTGCGATGTCCCCGCATAGAAGGGTCCTCCATATAAATACTGCCAGCCTAGGCTCGGCCTTGGCCCTCACACACTTCCTGGAGATCGGCCCTCAAAATCTTCAAATAGCCTGTCCACGGGCATTTATTCGGATGACAAGATGTCCGCAATAGTTGAATTACTGAACAAGGCGGCCGCTGGGGAGCTGCAGGCTGCGATACAGTACGTCTGGCAGCACGTCATGGTGACGGGGATGGAAAGCCCGGAGCTGGCCGGCGTCCTGAAGGGCATCGCTGTGGAGGAGATGAAGCATTACGAGAAGATAGCGGAACGGATAGATTACTTGGGGGGAGTCCCTACGACCCAGCCAGACCCGATTTCCCGTAGCCAGACGAACGCGAAGATGCTCGAGGACGACGTCAGGGCGGAGCTGGACGCCATAAGGCTGTACAGGACGATCGTCGAGAAGGCCATGCAGGAGAAGGACTACGTGACGGCTGAGCTCTTCGAGGAAATACTAACGGACGAAGAGGACCACCATTACAAGTTCACGACCCTGCTCAAGTGAACTGTGAGGTCTCTCGTAGAGTAGGGCGCCCATTTCAGAACCAGTGGATGTATCCGGCGTCTCGGGCGGCGACCACCACGCCGATGACCGTCATGAAGACCACTATCGCCGCAGAGAGGAGAGGGCCGGGGTTCAGGGTGAGGATGAGGAAGGCGCTGACGAAGTTCAACGAGAAGAAGAGCATAAGGAAGTACTTGAAGAACCTGAGCAGCCTTCTGAGGTTCATGAGCGCAGACCTGGGCCTTCCACGTGTCAGGTCCCGCCCCTTTTGACGTTTTTGGCGGCCTGCACATGACTTATATTGCACGACATGGCCGGGTCTGACGTGTCGAGTGCCCCAAGCCATGAGGCCTCCGGTAGAGGTCTGGGGGTGCTAGGCGACCCCGTCATTGGTGTGCTGGCTTTTTCCAACATGAGCGTCATGTTGGGGTTCGGCCAGATACTTCCGCTTCTACCAGTCCTTCTCGTCGACAGGTTGAACGCGACTGCGCTGGAGGTCTCCGCCACTGTGGGCGCCTTCGCCATTACCAGGATCTTCCTCCAGGGGCCTCTGGGTGCCCTTTCGGACAGGTACGGGAGGAAGCCATTCGTAACCTTCCCCCTCCTCGGCTATACGCTGGTCTCCATCCTCTACATCTTCGCCAATTCAACGTGGATGTTCATTGCCATAAGGGGGCTACAGGGGGTCTTCTCAGCCTCCCTGTGGCCGGTCTCCGATGCCATCGTGATGGACGTCGTCGAACCCAGGCAAAGGGGTAGGGCCGTCACCTCCATCCAGATCGCATATACTGTCGGCTCCGTCTCAGGCCCGTTCCTGGGCGGCGTCGTGGCCTCCCTGTACGGCCTCTGGGCCGTCTTCCTCCTCTCCGCCATGATGACGGCCGCCGCCTTCGTCGGGGCGAGCCTCCTCCTGAAAGAAACGGCCCCATCGAGGGTAGGGGCGAGGGCAGACGGCGCCTCGCCCGACGTCAGGCCTCGCAACATGTCTCCCGTGAGGGACGCCAGAGATGTACTTCGAAGGTATCCCGTCCTAAAGAAGCTCGCCATCTCAGCCCTGATATGGCAGAGCGCTCCCTCCCTCACCATGGTGTTCATGCCGGTCTACGTCACCAGCGTCCTTGGGGGGTCGGAGTTCGATGTCGGCATGCTAATGGGGATATCGGGCGTGATGACGATGTTCGGTCAGTACGCCGCCGGGAGCGTAGGTGACAGGAGGGGGAAGTGGAAGGTGCTCCTCTATTCATCTTGGCTAGGCCTTGCCACCTCCCCGTTCCTCTTCCTAGCAAGAGACATGAGCACCACGTACCTGATATACCCCCTCTCCATGGTCACGATGAGCCTGGGCCAGCCCATGCTTACAGCCCTCGTCGGGGACGCCCTGCCACTATCCGAAAGAGGGGTGGGCTATGGAGCATATGGCGTCATCAGGGACACTTCCATGGTGGTGGGGAGCTTCCTGAGCGGGGGCGCGATCCAAGTCCTGAGCGACATGTTCGGCCTTTCGGTGGGCCAGGGTGTGTACTATGTCTTCGCGCTCAGGGCGGCCGTCATAGCATTGGCCTTTTTCTACGTATGGCGCAACGTCGGTGCCTTCAAAGAGATAGATGCCATCGTCTGGATGAAACAGGGAGTGCCGAGCCCGCCGACGAAGGAGTAGTCCCTGGCTCTAGGTCGGCTGACCGTGCCTCTCCCTCATCAACTTTAGCGCGCCCATGTACCACTCGAATTCGTCCAGGAACCTATCCACCGCTTTGTCGTGGCCCTTGTCCCTCAATTCGCCTTTCTCGTCGAAAGCTTCATGCACGGAGGGTATTGAGACCGAAGGGGGGACCGTTGGGGCACCTAAGCCGGCGAAGATGAGCCTCATCTGCTCCACCACCCTTGCCGCACCCAAGGGGCCAGTCGAGTAGGAGACGACCGCCGAAGGCTTACGCGCGTACCCAGATCCTATGTAGTCGAGGGTGTTCTTCATCGCCGCGGGGACTCCGTGGTTGTATTCCGAAGTGACCGCGATGTAACCGTCCGCTTCGACGATCTGCCTCTTCAACCTCTTCAGCTTCTCCGGGGGATCTTCCATTTCTTCATATGTCAGGTCGAGCAGAGGCAGGGCGAGCTCCATTGGGTCTATCAGGAGGACCTCGTGCCCCCTGGCTCTCAGCTTCTCTTGAAGCCATGAAGCTACTGCCATGCCATTCCTCTCCTTCCTTACCGACCCAAGTATGAGGGCGACCTTCAACTCGTTCCCTTAATTGGTTCCCTCAAGATGAACCTTTCCCAAGAATGAAAGAAGAGGGCTCAGTCCTTCCTCGCCGGCAGATAGCAGTGCTTGTTCTTCTTGGTCCTTCCGTCCTTCCTGTGGCGGAACTCCCAATAGAAGTATCTCCCCTCTGGGTTCTTCCCGGTCCTCATCGTCAGATACGGCCTCCACGAAGCCCTCCCGCATTTCGGACATTTCACCAGGTCTCCCTTCTCTTCCACCTCAATCCTGAATCCGTCCTTCTCCATCGTCAGGACCATGGTTACCGCGCTCAACAAACCTGTCGCGAACGCACGTTCAAAGTGTTGCAGCACTAGTTCGGTTGACAACCATGCCTAAGCCGCTTGACGGCGGCGCCCAGCGAGCCCCCTGCCCGTGCTCAACACATAGGCGAGCCATCGATTCTAGCCGAAGGCCGCAAGCCCCTTGTGCGGCGCCACAACAACAAAGGGGAACGTGCTTCGCCTTGGGTCCCCCGGTGTCCCGGGGAACGGATAAAAGGACGTTGCCACGAACAGGACGGGGCCTTGCCCGCAACCGTGAAGAGGATAGAGTTGGAGGTCGCCCGCTCCATACTGACGGAGAGGTTCGGGGTCCTTCCTCCTGAGGTGCTGCCGGTGGAGATGTCCCTGGGTCGCCTGCTGCTGGAGGACGTGGTGGCCGAGAGGTCCCTTCCTCCTCACGCGGTGAGCGCCATGGATGGGTATGCCGTCCGCGCGGCCGACCTCAAATCGGCCACGGAGGTCTTCCCCGAGGGCCTGAAGATATCCGGCTGGGCGAAGCCTGGGGAAGGGGAGGCCATGCAGGTGCGGCCGGGGGAGTGCGCCAGGGTCCTGACCGGGGCCTACCTCCCCGTGGGCGCGGATGCGGTCGTTCCGCAGGAAGAAGTGAACGTCGAAGGTGGTAAGGCATGGTTCCGTCGCCCGGTTGAAGCGGGGATGAACCTACAGGAAGTGGGCTCGGACGTCAGGAAGGGGCAACTGCTCTTCAGGAGGGGCCATATCTTGACGGCCAGAGACGTCAGCTTCCTGTCGGCCTTCGGCCTGGAGGCAGTAACCGTAGCGCCTCGCCTGAGGGTGGGGGTGCTGGCCACGGGTAGCGAGCTGGTCTCACGAAGGGAAGAGATGGGCCCCGGTAAGGTGCTGGAGAGCAACCGATCGGTCATAGGAGACCTCCTTGCCCGGCTCGGCTTCGAGGTGGAGGACTTGGGAATAGCGCCGGACGACGTGACGAAGATCGCTAGGGTCATTGATGGCGCAGCGAACAGGTGCCACGCCTTGGTCACCACGGGTGGTTCCTCCGTCAGCGAGGCTGATGTTGTCCCGGAGGCCGTGGAGTCGTTGGGTGGAGAGAGGCTCTTCCATGGGCTTAAGTTGAAACCGGCCAGGACCGCTGGGGCGATGTCTCTGCGAAATAGGCCCGTCTTCGTCCTGTCGGGTCTCATACAGGCCGGAGTGAGCGCGGTCTGCAATGTCGTCCTCCCCCTATTGCGTCACGTTCAGGGGCTAGGTTGGCTCGAGCTGCCCCACGTCACGGCGAGGCTTTCCGAGGACGTCCCAGTATCCGGGGGGCCTGGGTACAGAAGGGTCGTCTGGGTCAAAATAGATGTGGACGAAGGGTCCCTGGTCGCCCGCCCGTTGAGGGCCCCCAGTCCCTCAAGGTACGTCATTTCCGTCATGGATGGCTTCGTCGTCACGGAGCCAGACCAGGGGCTCAGCGGAGGAGACTTAGTGAAGGTTCACCTCCCTTACTGCCCAGGTTGAGCGCATGGGGTCCGTTCGGGCCTGGGGCTTCCGTGGGCACACGAGCGCTTTGGTCCCATAAGGCTTTTAAGCGAATCCTGAAGACGGGGCTTCAGGAGATGTGTAGTGCCTTATTGTGCTAAGTGCGGTCGACAGCTCGAAGAGGGGATGGCCTTCTGCCCGGGATGCGGTGCGCCGGTCGCGGGGACGGGGTCCGTTGCGCAGCAGGGAGAAGGCGTCTATACGCCCAAGAGCGGGTTCGAGCGCCTTACCAAAGACCCCAAGGCGCAGGAGTACTGGGGGAGGAGGCTGGTGGCCTTCCTAATCGATTCCGCAATAGTTGCTGTCGCCGTTACGGTCGTCGCCATCCTAGCCTACCTCCCTTCGGTGATGGGTTCGATGCTGGCGAGCCCCCTCCTATCATTCGGGCTCCTCGGCCTGGGCACCTTCCCACTTGTGGCAGGGCTCCTAATGCTCCTCTACTTCACCGTCTCAGACAACATCTACGGGTGGACGCTTGGAAAGAGGCTGATGAACCTGAAGGTGACTACGAAGGATGGGCACCTGCCGAGCCTGACTCAGGCTTTCATCAGGAACGTGAGCAAGGTCTACTGGCTGCTCCTCCTGCTGGACGTAGTGGTGGGCCTGGCCCTCGAAGTGGATTACAAGCAGAAGTACAGCGACAAGTTCGCCGGAACCTTGGTCGTCTTCAAGTAGCTGCATGAGGGTCGGGATATGGTTCAAGACGGTTCGTAGCATTCATAAGGCTTGCCGCCGTTGATGTGTTCGACTGCCCTCTCCACTACCCCATCCGTTACATCCACCCACTTGTGGTTCCAGTCCAAGTCGGAGACGGACATGACCGGCCTCCCCATCTCGTTTAGGGCGATGAACCACAGGGGCCTACCGTAGAAGGGCCTGACTATCCTTACGTCCCATTTCAGGCACCTGAGCCTCTCACCTTTAGAGAGGAAGAACCTGCATGTGCGGCAGTACTTCGAAAGCCAGATGACGTTCCTCTGGGGACGGTGGACCCTTTCGACCTCCTCCTGAACCCTTTCGCTCTCCTTCTTCGCCAGCTCGAGAAGCCTCCTCTTCCCCTCCTCCGTCTTGAGGTAGTAGTCCAGGTTCTTGGTGACGTCTTCCACCCATTCAGGTTTGGTCTCGGCCCCCTCCCCCTCTGAGGCCTCCAAGTTGGACGAACTAAGGGCAACAAGACGTAATTAAACGTATATGGCCGGCGCGGGCGGATGGCCCACCGCAGAGGCCGGAACGCCTTCGCCTACGGACGGCGAGGGGTCCCGATTGAGATGGCCGGGGGGCCTTCCCTCTTGACGGCGGCGCGCGGGCTCTTTCAGGGCTTCTCTGGCGTCTGAAATGGTTATTAGGGCGCCAGAGGGCGCTACCACGATGTGTATGGAGGTAGCCCGAGGCGCTTCGCCAGAGTCCTGAAGGTGGACCCCATCAACCCTGAGGCGGGTCCCATCAGGATAGCGGCCGAGTACATCCGAAGAGGGGAGATAGTTGCCTTCCCCACGGAGACGGTGTACGGCCTCGGCGCGGACGCGACGAACGGCGAGGCGGTCAGGAGGATATTCGAAGCGAAGGGCAGGCCCATGGATAACCCCGTCATCGTCCACATCGCCACGATGGAACAGCTCGGAACCGTGGCGAGCGTGGTGGACAGGAGGGCCCTCACCCTCGCGGACGTATACTGGCCGGGCCCCTTGACCGTCATCTTCCCGAAGTCCGAATATGTGGCGGCCGAGGCCACCGCTTACTTGGATACGGTCGCCGTGAGGATGCCCGCCCATCCCGTGGCGCTTTCGCTAATAATGACTTCAAGGCGGCCCATAGCCGCGCCCAGCGCTAACCTCTCGGGCAGGCCCAGCCCGACCACCGCTGAACATGTCATCGAAGACCTGGGGGACAGGGTCCCACTCGTGTTGGACGGCGGGCCGACGGCGTTCGGGGTGGAATCGACGGTCGTCAATCTAGCCACGGATCCCCCCACCATCTTGCGTCCGGGCCCAATTACGGTCGACGAGCTGGCGGGGGTGCTTGGGGAGGTCAAGGTAGCGGAGGCCAAGCCCGAGGGCGGGGAGGGTAGGCCGCTCTCGCCAGGCTTGAAGTACGCTCACTACGCCCCTAGGGCCCCTCTTATCCTCGTGCTAGGTTCTCCGAACGGCATGCCGGATAGGGTGTTGGCCCTGGCCAGACGTGAGATTGCGAAGGGCTCCAGGGTGGGGGTCATCGCCACCGAGGAAACGAAGTATAGATACCCTAAGGAGTGGAAGGTCATCTCGGTGGGCACGAGGTTCAACCCCTACAGCATAGCACACAACCTCTACTCCACCCTCAGGGCCTTCGACCCCGCCGAAGTGGACGTGATAATCTCCGAGGGGTTCGAAGAGAAGGGCATATTGCTGACGGTGATGAACAGGCTCAGGAAGGCTGCCTCCGAGATTTGCGAGCCCTCCTGAAGCGGGCGGCACCTACGGACCACTGGACTTATAATCGTCGGATGATCTCCGGTATCGGTGGCCATGGATCCCATCGCATCGTTGAAACGCAACACGGAGGAGCTGCTGCATCTGTTCGACGGCAGGGTTCAGAAGATAAGGAACCGCGAAGCCTTCTCCCTCCTTGTCAGGAGGCTCGACGAAAGCAAGGCCAAGCGAACGCTGGCCAAGCTCCTCGGAGAAGGGGAATTCGTAGCGGTCGGGATAGATGGCTCGATGGATCAGGTGGAGTCTCTGGAGATGCTCCTTTTCTACGTGAACGCCATAGGCTACAGGTGTGCCTTTACGGTCTCAAATGGTGAAGTGAACTTCGACATGCGGCACGTGGTAAGGGACAGCAAGCTCGGCTCTACGAGCGCCGTCCCCCTCTGGTTGGAGGACTGCTCTACGGTGGCTGGGCAGGAGGGTCCTCGGGAGTCCGAAGTGGAGCACATGGCGGCCCTGATGAACATCTCCTTCTCGCTGATGCTCATGGCTGAGCTGACCTCAGCCATGAAGGCCTTCGAGAACAGAGGCCTGAAGCTGCTCTTCCTCGACAGGCCGCTCTCGGGATCGTACCACACTTTGGCCAGGGACGTAAGGAACCTCCTGCTGAAGGGCTCCACCCCTCTCTCCAAGATATATCCGGGAGACATAAGGAGGGACCTGAGCATGGCCCTCTCCGTGCCCTTCGAAGGTGCCCCGAAGGCGACCCACGGCCCATACAGGGTCCACGCGGCCATGGAGATGTTGGCGGAGGGCGCGACCTTCCAGCAAGTGGTGGAGTGGATGGGGCTGGACCCCCAGGGGGCGGACAGGCTGCTCAGGGCCCTGCTGAAAAGAGGGCAGATGTATGACATCTTGGAAGGGGACGAAGGCCACATGAAGGTCAGGGAGGAGTTGGGCGGGTATAGGGAGCGCCTCAGGCAGCTCGCCCTGCAGGTCTCCGACAGGCTCTTCCTGGGGACTGAGCATCCGCTGAGAGTGGACGGGGAATGGCTGACGACGACCGAACTGAACGTGGTGAACTACGTGCTGTTGGGATCTCTGGTGGAACGAGCCAGGGAAAGAGGGGTTCTCCTTGTGGGGCTGACGAAGGACACCAACTCGTCTGACATTTCGAGGTCCCTAATGGAGCTGTGTGGCGTGCCTCAGGAAATAAACCCAGGGATGAGGCACGATAGAGTGATGCTCTCTGTAGTCAGCGTGACCAACTCGACCATCTGCCGCCCTCCGTGGAGGAGCGTGGGATACGATTCGTGCTTCTCCACCCTGACGAAGAACGACGAGGATGTAGGTGGTACAACCCCGAAGCTAAGGGCTGCGCGTAAGGTCGCGACGAGGGAGAAGCTCTTCGTTCGCTTCTTCTTTCAGTCAAGGGCATCAAGCAGGACGCAGTACAGGTCCCCCGTCTTCCTGCTAGACAGGCCGTACGACCCAAGGTATGACGATGGGTTCGAAGAGGAAGTGGAATACGTGGAGAAGGGGCGTGTCGAGAGGATGAAGCCTTACCTGGAGCTGAACGGTGTGAACGAGCTCGACAATGCCGTCCTCTACTTACTTTCGAAGTCAGATAATCCCGAAGTCTTCGAGGCCTACGGCCACAATATGCTTCTCTACTTGGCGGATAAGGCCGTAAAGGCCGATGTAAAGATGATGAGGGGGACGCTGCAGGGGCTCGTGAACCTAGAGTTGACGCCGCTTGCACGAAGGGAGAAGCTCTTCTCGATAGTGCGCCGATGGAGGGATTCCCGCTCCGAGATGGAAAGCGCAAGGAGCTCCGCGTCGACTCCTTACGACTTCAAGCCGGAGTGACAGCCAGAACAGCCCCTTCCTAGAAGAGTATCGAACTCGATATCGAGGTCGATACCCTTCGGGCTTTCCCGGTCCGGGCCATCGCTTCTTGCAAACATAAATAGGATCGACTCTCACAAGCCTGGCAGCTTGACAAAGGCCATCATCCGCTTCCTTCTCAACGGAAGGGGCGCCTCCGTCAGCGTCCCTCCGGCGAAGACCCTCCTGCGAGTCCTTCGTGAGGATTTCGGACTGACGGCGGCCAAGCCAGGGTGTGAAGCGGGGGAATGTGGAGCATGCACCGTACTGCTGGACGGACGGCCCGTCACCTCCTGTCTGGTCCTGGCTGCCCAGGTGAATGGCCGAGAGGTGACCACCCTGGAGGGCCTGGTCGAAAGGAGAGAGCTGGGGCCGCTGTTGGATGCCTTCGTCAGGGAGGGAGCGGTGCAGTGTGGATACTGCACGCCTGGTTTCGTCGTAGCTTCCTACCATGCGCTGAAGGCAGGTGGACGGATGGAGGGACGCCTGTCTCCCACCTTAGAGAAGTCCCTAGAGGGGAACATCTGCAGATGCGGAGGCTACCCGAAGATCTTCTCGGCCGTCCGCAGGGCGGCATCCGAGATGAAGGAGGGGGGCGCCCGTCCTTGAAGTACTCTGAGATAGAGGTCATCTCTCCTGGGACGCTGGATGGAGCGCTTAGGGTCTTGGCGGAGAAGGGGACGGGCTGCAGGGTGATAGCCGGGGGCACGGACGTCGTCGTCGGCCTTTCGGACGGCACCATAAAGGAGAGGTGCCTGCTGGACGTATCGAGGGTCAGCGAACTGAAGAGGATAAGGTCCTTCGGGGGATGGGTCCACGTCGGGGCCGGCGTGACCTTGGCCGAATGCTTGGAGGACCCATCGTTGGGTGAGTCCGTACCTCTGCTGTGTGAAGCCATTTCTCAGGTGGGCTCCACTCAGATAAGGAACCTGGCCACCCTTGCCGGCAACGTGTGCAACGCCTCCCCTGCAGCAGATTCGCTGCCACCGCTCTATGCGTTGGAAGCCACCTTGACCCTTAGGAGTTCCGATGGTGGTCGAAAGATGGCGGTGAGCGACTTCATCGCGGGGCCGAGGAAGACCGTCAGGAGGCCCGACGAGCTGGTCACAGAGGTGAGCATCCCGTGCATGAAGTCGGGGGACGGATATTTCTTCGAGAAGCTAGGGCTGCGCAGCTCCCGAGCGATAGCCGTCGCAAGCGTAGCGGGGCTGTACAGGGTGGGAGATCCTAGGGTCGCGCTGGGCGCGGTAGCCCCCACGGTCGTGAGGGCGCGTGCGGCCGAGGAAATGCTGAAGAGGGAAGGGCTCAGCGAAGCCTCCGTGGGTAGGGTCTGCGCCCTGGTGGCTTCAGCGGCCAGACCCATCGACGATATTCGAGGTTCAGCCCGCTTCAGGAAGAGGGCGGTCTTTGGGCTGGCGTACGAAGGGTTCCATCGCATCCTGAGGGGGGAGGCTGGGTGCGGCTGATCTCGGTCACGGTGGAGCTGGGTGGCCCATACAGAGAGGAGCACGGCCAGTGGCACATGATCAGGTTGCCCGAGGGGTCGACCGTCAGGGATGCCCTCCGACGGGTAGGTGTCGAGGAGGAGCTCTACATCGTCGTCGTGAGGAACCGGAGGCAATCCAGCTTGGGCGAAGCCTTGAGGGATGGGGATAACCTCGTGGCCTATCCCCCGGTGGGAGGTGGATGAAACGAAGTTGAACGGAACATGGTTGCCCAGGTCCCTGCCTCGGACGGACGGGGGGGCCAAGGCCGACGGAAGCATGAAGTTCTTCTCCGACCTGTTCCCCGAGGGATGCCTCCACGGGAAGGTGATCAGGAGCCCTCATCCGAGGGCCAGGATAATGTCCCTTGACGTGGTGAGGGCCCTGAAGGTGAGAGGCGTCGAATGCGTCCTTACGGCCAAGGACGTCCCCGGCATGAACGCCTACGGGGTTTTCTATCAGGAGGCGCCGGTCCTGTGCCATGAGTTCGTAAACTTCGTCGGTGACCCGGTGGCGCTCGTCGCGGCCGAGACGGAGGAGCAAGCGGAAGCGGGAGCGGAGGCGGTGGAAGTGCGTTACGAGCCCCTGCCCGCCGTGACGTCAATGGAGGAGGCCCTGAAGCCGGGAGCACCTTCGATCCACCCGAAGGGCAACGTGGCCAGGCATGCCCTGCTGGAGAGGGGGGACACCGGCTCCGCCCTGGCTAGGGCGCACCTAGTCGTCAAGAACACGTACCTCACACAGAGACAGAAGCATATGTTCTTGGAGCCTGAGGCGGGTGTGGGGTACTACGACCAAGAGGGCAAGCTGACGCTGCTGGTGGGCGGGCAGAGCCCGTACAGGGACAGGCTTCAGGTGGCGAGGAGCCTGGGCATACCGAAGGAGGAGATAAGGGTCGTGAGCTTCCCCGTAGGAGGGGCCTTTGGAGGGAAGGACGACGTCACCGTGCAGATACACTTGGCCCTGCTCGTCATGAAGACGAAGAAGCCTGTGAAGATGGTCTGGACAAGAGAGGAGTCTGGGGCGGCGGGTTACTCTCGGCACCCGTTCAAGATAGAAATGGAGACGGGCGTGAACGAGGACGGTAAGCTCGTGGCCAACAGGGCTTTGCTCTTCGCGGATACTGGCCCATACCAGTCCTTCGGTCCGGCAGTCCTGGACGTCGCCATGGAGACGATAAACGGCCCTTACTTCGTGCCTAACTACGTCGTAGATGCCCACCTTGTGAGGACGAACAACGGTATCTCCGCCGCCTTCAGGGGGTTCGGGGCCCCCCAGGCGAACTTCGCGATAGAGGGCCAGATGAACGAAATATCCGAGAAGATGGGGATGGACAGGTTGGAGCTGCGCCGTCTGAACATCTGGAGGAGCGGAGAGGAGGGCAACTTCGGCCTCAGGTTGGGCGATTGCAGCGGGCTTTCGGAATGCGTGGAGAGGGCTTCGAAGTCCCCCTTGCTCTCGATGAGGGGCCACGTCGTGAAGGGGAAGCCCTGGGTGAGGCGAGGGCTGGGGGTTTCTCTCGCGGTGAAGGGAATAGGGTTCGGGACATTGCCGGACTACCCGGAGGCGTCGGTCGAGGTGGACCCTGGCGGGTTCGTGAAGGTGGGCTTTTCGAACCCGGACTACGGTCAGGGCCTGCTGACGGCAAACCTGCAGGTCGTCGCGGAGAAGCTCGGTCTGTCCCCTGAGAAGATAGTGGTGGAGGACGCCGATTCCGGGGTGGTCCCGGACACTGGGAGTAGCAGCGCCTCCCGCAGCACTTACACGGCGGGCGGTGCCCTCTTAGACGCCTGCGACAGGGCTCTCTTCGCGCTCAGGAAAGCAGCCGCATCGGAGCTCAAGGCGAACCCTGCCATGCTCGAATACAGGTCTGGACGCTTCTACGTGAAGGGGAGGGGTGGCGCATCCATCGGGCTCTTCGACGTGGCCAGGGTCATGTCGAGGGACGGCGGAAGGTGCAGGTTCGTCGGAAGCTTTCCTGTGCCCAGGCATCCCTCCACCGTCGCTGGCTCTCTGGAAATACCTCACTTCATCTACTCCTTCGCTGCCCTGCTGGGGGAGGTGGAGGTGGACGTCCTGCTCGGGAAGGTCGAGGTCAAGAGGCTGATGCTTTACGCCGACGTCGGCAGGGTGCTCAACCCCACCCTGGCCTCCGCGCAGTGTGACGGTGGCATGATCCAAGGGGTGGGTTACGCGCTCATGGAGGACCACATATATGAAGGTGGCCACCCCAAGACAAAGAACTTCTCGACGTACCTCGTCCCCTGCCCTACGGACGTGCCCACAGAGACGCACACGGAGTTCGTCAGCAGCTCGGAGGGGACGGGCCCGTACGGGGCCAAGGGGGTGGGGGAGATACCCATAGTCCCCGTCGCCAGCTGCATCTCGGACGCCATCCACGATGCGGTTGGGGTGCGCCTACGTGAGCTCCCCATGAAACCCGAAAGGGTGCTAGAGGCCCTAGGCGAGCCCCAGCTCAACCTTGGCCCTCTCGATGTCCTGGGGGACGTCGATGTCTAGGAGGGCCCTCGGAGTTCCCACCTCCACTCTTTCGACCTCGTTCCTGTGCCTCTCCACCACCGCCTTCATCCCCCTCCCTTGCTCGTCTATCGATAGAAGCTCGTGGAAGATGGCTTCGTCGAAGATTATCGGATGCCCGCTTCTCCCGCCGTACGTGGCCACCGTCACCGGTTTCTTGGACCGCATATAGGCCTCCAACACGGGCCTTATCACCTCGGCCTCCATGAAAGCCATGTCCCCAGGCATCACGACGGCGGCCTGCGCTTGGCCGTGTATGAACCTGACCCCAGCCCTCACAGATGTGCTCATGCCACCCATGTATTCCGGGTTGTAGACCTCCGTAAATGTGAGGCCCTTCAGGGCCTCCATCGTCTCCTGCCTGAAGTGGCCAGTCACCACCACCACGTCCCTGAGGCCCGCCTTCAGGCCCGCCTCCACCACTCTGGCCACGACGGGCCTCCCCATCACGACTTCGACGAGCTTGTTCCTTCCGAACCTGCTGCTCACTCCGGCCGCAAGCACCAGGTAGTATACAGGCTTCAAGCTCGGGCTGACATCGGATCAAGACATATATTAACGTGGACGCAGACGATGGCTTCGCCCGATGTACATCGTCGACGCCGTGTCCTCATCGTTCAGGACCTGCGGCTCCCTAATCCTGGGGAGGCCCACGAACTTCTCATGGGTCATAGATGGGTCTCTGGCGGCCTCCGGCTTCCCCTCAGGCAAGAGGTCGCTAAGGTGGCTGAGGGAGCAGGGGATCGTCAGCATCCTGAGCTTGACCCCTCAGCGCATAGACGAGCGATACGCCCGACAGCTGGGCATGGATACGATGAGCGTACCCATGGTGAACCTGAAGCCGGCTGAGCCTGAGGCGCTTTCTGTGGCCGTCCGTTATATGGAGGAGGTGATGGGGAAGGGTGGCCTCCTGGTCCACTGCATGGCGGGCGTGGGGAGGACGGGGATGGTCCTGGCTGCCTACTTCGTCAAGGCATCCGGTCTGTCGGCCCAGGAGGCCATCGACAGGGTGAGGGCCTTGAGGCCGGGCTCGATCTCCCGCCCAGGGCAGGCCATGGCCGTGGCGGAATATGAGAGGTCTTTACGCAAAATCACTTGATGAGATCCTTCCCGTAAGCTTGGCGGCCCCTTGCCTCCTCATCTCCTCGAGGATGAGGAGGGCGTCGAGGTAGCCCATACCAAACTTCTTGGCCACCTCCTGAGCAGCCAAGTGGACGTCCACCCCTCTCATCGATAGCACGGCCTGCTCCATCGCCTTCCTTTCCCTTTCCCTCCTCCTGACGGCCTCTGTGCGAGGCCAACGGGTCTCGATTCTCTCCCCGCGGGACGAAATGAAGACCCTTCGTGAGGCATCGCCTGTCCCTACAGAGCCCAGGTAGGTTGCGAAGTCATGCGTCTCCATATCCCACACGACATCGAAAGCGCGCGTGGCATAGGCCTGCATGACATCACCAACTATCAGGTCGTGGTCTCCCGCCTCGACAAACTCGCACACTTGACATTCGACCACGGCATCCGCCTCCCTTAGGACCTTCATTCCCTCCTTCCGCCCTTCAACGAGGTGCAGGCCGCTGGCCTCCACCTTGTTCGCCTGGTAGCGCCTCGACACGTCGCCGAGAAAGGCCATCTGTCGCACGTAACGGAAGGGCAGCTTGTTCACGGCGAAGCAGCGAGAGCGCCTTATGAGCTTGTATGTGTACCTCTCCGGAGATATGGCGATGGCCACCTTGGGCGGCTTCAGGGAGGCCGGCATTACCCATACGGCAGAGAGGGCGTCCGCCTCCCCTCCGTCACTGGCCGAGATCACGTAGACCGGAGAAGGGTAGAACAGGCGGTAGAACTGCGCATAATCGACGTCATGATACCGAGCCATGGGCCGACCGGGGAGAAGGCGTCCCAATGTAAAGATAAGGGTTTTCGACGGGGGCTAGCGTGGGTCCTCGAGGAGCTCCCATCCCGCCAGTCGCGGGCACCCTGAGCGGGGGATGCGCAACTGGGGAGCGGCCGTGGGACCGCGTCGGCCAAGGGCGGAAGTCGAACCCTCTGCAACGGTGGTGAGGGACTTGCCGCCATCCATGTCTCTACGCCTACGGAGGTTACAGCCCGGCCGAGCTCTCCGTCGCCTTGGTGAAGGTGAGCGAGCCGTCCTTCATCGTCATCTCGTACATGTCGTTGACTTCGAACCTTACGCCCAGCAGGTCGTATTCGTCCTCGGAGAGTATTATAGTCAACTTAGGCAGGACGATGTCCCTGGCCTGCGGGACGACGAAGCCGTAGCTCTGCATCTGGCTGAGGATGCTTTGTATCATCTGGGCCTCCTCACCTATATGTCCTTGTCCCATCCTTTGGCCTCCCCTCCTCCTGACCTCCACCAGCTCTATCTGCTTGCCCGGCTTCCCGGTCTCTATGTCTGTGTAGCTGCTCACCCTGTTTACCTTGACTAACACCATGCTGAAGGGTCACCACGTGCTCCGCGTTTTAAGCTTTCGGGAAGAGAAAAGGCCTTGGCCGAGGTCGTCCGGAGGTCAAGCTTGCATATTCCTTGCCTTCGCGTCCGTGCGCAGGGGGCTGCCGGGATGAACCATGGTCCGTCCAGGAAATGCTAGGGTTCGCCTTCATGCGCCTCATATTCGCCGGGACAGGACCCTTCTGAAGCTCTCCATCTCCTCGCGTCCGACGATCTTGGAATATGGGTCGACTCCGGCCCCGGCGAAGGCCACGGCCATGGACTCCGTGTTAAAGTAAACTCCCGGGACGCCGTCCTTGTCGAGGGCGATCACTCCTGCGGCGTCCTTCCCGAAGAGCCTCCCGAGCTCCATGACCGCCCTCTTGGTGGCCGCAGGCGCCGGGTCTCCTTCAGCCATGTAATTGATCGTCCTCAGGCAGAGGCCGTACTTTGCGATCAACTCACCAGTGCCCGTCGCTGACGCGGCACCCGCCCCCTTCATCGCGTAGAACCCCATCCCTGCCAAGGGAGAGTCTCCCACCCTCCCAGGAAGCTTGAACTGGATGCCTCCCGTGCTTGTAGCCGCGGCCAGGTGGCCGTCGTTGTCGATGGCGACCGCACCCACCGTGTCGGCTAGGGCCATCGACTTCAGGAAACCCTTCGGCAACCCTTTCAGCCAGCCCTGCTTCGCGGCCTCCAGGAAGGCCTCCTTAGCTGAGGCGTACGCCTGAGCCCTTTCCTTCGATGGCAGGACCTTGCCCTTGAGGCCGTAGGCTTCGGCGAGCCTCTCCGCCCCCTCGGAGACTAGAAGCACATGTGGGGTCTTCTCCATGACTATCCTTGCGAGCTTTATCGGGTTGGGCACATCGTGGACGTCCCCAACGCCACCCGCGACGAGCGTCTCCCCATCCATCATGCCAGCATCCATGGCTATATCTCCCTCGAGGTTGAGCACGGACCCCCTCCCTGCATTGAAGACAGCGGAATCCTCCAGGGCTATCACGGCCGCCTCTACGGCGTCCACAGCTCCGCCACTGCGGAGGGCTTTCATTCCGACGTCAGCGGCCTGACGCAGGACCTGCTGGACGCTAATCGCGTGTCGTTCGTCCACCTTCCATCGGCCCGCCCCACCGTGTAGGACAACTTTTCCGTTCAAACGCCCGCCCTGCGAGCGCAGGAAGTGGTATGCTTAAAAGCTTGATGATGCCTACAGGGCCCTCCTAACGGCGGACCTAAGCAGTTCTTCCAGCACCTGGCTCCTGTTTGCGGAAACCAGCATTCCGGCCTTGGCCTGTTCGGCCTGGCGCTTCCTTACTATGGCGTCGAGCTCCTGGAGCAGCTCCTCGGAAAGGGTGACGGTGACCCTTGACTTTTTCATATGGTAGGAACGTATGATGGTATGATTTATACATTGCGCTGAACGGTCATGGTGTCCCAGGGATAGAAATGGCATGGCGCGGCGTTCGGTGCAAGACGGCCTGCGACGCAAAGGCGACGGAGTCCAGTTCGGTGACCATAGCCGAGGGCGCAGGTGCAGGTCAGCACTTGGTCAGTCGGAGCAGCCGCACGACCCCTCGAGCCCGTCTTCGTCGCCGCAGCCGCAGCCCGAGGCGTCGCTCAGGCCTCCCGACAGGACGAAGTGCTCTTCGTCTCCCTCTTGGACGAAATCTAGCTGGGCCCCTTCGACGACTTCGGCGGTCTGCCTGTCCATGACTATGGATACGCCCTTGGACTTGACTATGACTTGGCTTTCGTCCACTTGGTCCACGAGGAACATGCTTGGGGCAAGGGTGCCGTCGTCGGCGGGCTCCATCGCCAACCGGATCCCGTTATACTTGCCTTCGTAAAGGATGGACCTCAACTTCTCGGCGGCCGCGTCGCTTATGGCGAAAGGTACGGTTTCCATTAAGGCCTTACTGGCTTCCCTTCTCTTTTAAGCTTGTTTGTGGATCGTCGTATCTCCGGTCGTGGGGTTGCTCCTTGTGTTGGGTGCTTCCTAGTGGTGTTGTCCATGTTACATGCCTCCACAGCCGCTGCATGGGCAACCGCGGCTGGATATTTCTTGGGCAAGCAATGGGGATTGGTTGGGTGTTGCGCGCTGCTCAGCCGATTGGCCGCCAGATTAGGTGTACGGTGGCACGTTCGCCTGTCGATCGGAAGCATGGGCAAACTGTGGTCGGACCTTAGACTCCGTGTTGTCCATTTCGGTCTCCGTGTTGGTTGGTTATTGTAGTGCTTCCTAGTGGTTCGCCCTGTAACGCTTATCAACGCAACCGACTTAGCTTCGACCATGGGCAAAGGGGGCCTAGTAAAGTGTCCTCGTTGTGGGAGGCCAGCCTGGAAGCCGGACTTGGTCACCAGGACGGGCAAGAACCCCGGAAACCTATACAGGTACTACAGATACAGGCATCCCCTAGACAGGCGCACGGGCAGGAATAAGACCTGCTATGTAAGGGCTGACCCATACGCTCGATCTGCGGGTGAGAGGGACAGCAGGTCGCCGGTGGAAGCTGGGGGCACCAGCTCCGCGTAGCTGACCTCCGGTCATCCTCCGTCCATGCTGTTCGGGCGCAGGCGGACGCGATCACACCTCGTGATCTTGCTTCACTCAACCGTTCCATCGCCTTGCGCTCCGGCTTGTCCCGAATCGTGAACCTCAACGGAGGAGACCGCCAGACCACTAGGAAGCACCCAACAAACACAACACGACCCAACGAGGACAACTACGCATAAAGGCTATTAAATCCATCGACAAGACATCACCGTCTTCAATGGCGGAAAACAGGAAGCCAGTGATCACCGCTCTCACTGCCAACGTGCTCGTGGCTTTCATCAAATTCATCGTCGCCTACTATAGCAGGAGTAGCGGAGTCATGGCCGAAGCGGTACACAGCCTTTCCGACGCGGTGAACCAAGTCTTGTTGCTGGCCGGCATAAATTTGAGCCTGAAGCCCCCTTCGCCCAAGCATCCGTTCGGGAGGGGGAAGGAGCAGTTCTTCTGGTCCTTCTTAGCGTCTCTGGTCGTCTTCTTCGGCTCCGCCACCTTCTCCCTGAGCCAAGGGTTCTCCAGGCTGGGGAGGCCTCCGGAGGTGTCGCACCTGTTCCCCACAATGCTGGCCCTATCGGCCATCGCCATCGTGGAGGGGGGAGCCCTTTACATCACGAGGAGGAATATCAGCAGGAGGGTGGTCAGGCTGAACCTAAGGGACACGAGGCATTTCTTCCAAGTCTCGAAGGACCCTGTCATACTCGCCGCATTTCTCGAGGACACGGTAGCCCTGTTCGGAGTGTTGGTCGCCCTGGTCGGCTTGCTACTCACTCATTTCACAGGTGATGAATTCTTCGATGCGACCGCCGCCATCGCCATAGGCTTGATGCTGGCAGCGTACGGCGTGATCCTGGCATTTGAGAGCAAGGACCTCTTGATAGGGGAGGGCATAAGCAAGCAAGACATCAGGTCGATCGAATCCGCCGTCAGGTCCATACCCGAGGTGGTTTCCATGGTTGACGTCCGGGGGATATACTTCGGTCCAGAGAATATAGTCCTGGGGCTTGAGGTTGAATTCAGGGACGGGCTGACGACCGAGGAGCTCGAATCGGCCATAGACAAGATAGAGAAGGCGGTCAAATCCATGAATAGAAAGTTCCAGCACATATATGTTGAAGCAGAAAGTCCTAGGGGCAAGGGTCAGTAGGCGTCCAGTGACCTCTGGGCTCTCCGCTCCCTCCGGAACCTCTCCGCCTTGAAGAGCAGCTCCTTCAGGTTCGGGTAGCCGACCGCCTCAACCGCCTGTTCGAAGGGAAGCCACGAATAACCACCGTGCTCCTCCGACACCTTGACGTCTGTGTCTCGACTCTCGCCCAGGAAGTAATGGACCGTCTTGCGCACCTTCCCGCCTCCAGGCCTGATGTAGAAGTACGTAACGGTCTCGTGGAAGCCGGGCAGCAGGTGGATCTGCCTGAGGCCCGTCTCCTCCCTAGCTTCTCTCTCGGCCGCGGATAGCGCGGTCTCGCCCGCTTCGATGTTCCCCTTGGGCAGGTCGTACCTACCTCTTTCGCTCTTCAGCACCAAGTACCTGGCCTCCCCATCCTCCAAGTGGTACACGACCACTCCAGCCGAGCTCTCCTCCAGCATGTGGTGAAAGCCCGAGAGCCTCATGTGCGCATCCCGGACTTAAGGATGGTGGGCCCTACCGAGGACGGCGACCAGGGTCTAGCTGGAGATTACCTCCTCCTGCGCCTTCCCCTCTTCACGTCAGAGCCATCCCCTTGACGAGGCTTGACCTCGATCCTGATCCCAAGTGTTTCCTCTATTCTGCTTATCGTCTCGCCACCTCTCCCTATTATGCGGGGTATGGCCCCCTTGTCCACCCTGACCAAGGCCTTGTCTCCGGAGAGCAGCTCCACCTCGGCATCCGGGTCGTACCTTGTCACCACCTGTGAGATCTTCTCGATGGCCATCTTTTCGATGCCCGTAGCCTTCTTCGGCTCCTTCTCCGCTGCGGAGATGGGGACGATGATGTTCTCCTCCCCGAAGGTGTATATTTCGTACATGAGCCTATTGGTCTCAAAGTCCCTCACTTCTACCAGCGGCCTCGCGAGGTCCTCCTCCATCATCCCCGTAGGTGTGCGCACGACCAGGCTCAGGTCGAGGACGGATTCTATCCTTCCGGCCCTTACGAAGATGACCGTATCTATTATGTGGGGGATCATGCCGAGCTCCACTCTGCCCATAAAGCGTTGGACTGCATCCACAGGTCCGCTGGCATGCACCACACCCACCATCCCCACGCCCGCCAGCCTCATATCCGAGAAGATGCTGAAGTCGCTCGTCTTCCTCACTTCGTCATATATGGTGTAATCCGGTCTGACGAGGAGGAGGATCTCCGAAGTCTTCTCGAACTCTCCCTCCAAGGGTCCGTACTGAGTGACCGCCGGGCTGACTTGCAGGTCCCTCGGGGATTCCAACGTCTTCACGATCTTTCCCTGCCTCATATAGTAGTCGGCGATGCTCGCCGCCAAGGTGCTCTTGCCCGAGCCTGGTGGCCCTGCTATGATTATCCCCTCGGCCTTGTTGGTGAGCCTGTCCATCAGCCTGGCCGAAAGATGGTAGTCCTCCAGGGATAGCTTCACGATGGGACGCACGATGGTGATCTCCAGACCGTCGCTGAATGGCGGGCGGGCCACGGCTATCCTGTACGACCCCAGCTGTATTACGCTAGCCCCGCTCATCTTCATCTCTAGGAAGGCGTTCTTGCTGACCCTGGAGGCCTCGTGGATCTCCTTCTCCATCTCCAGCAGCTCCTCCCGGGTAAGAGGGTTCTCCCCTATCTGGGTCAGCTTGAATTCCCCGGGGCGGCCCTTCTTTGCGTACGGAACAACCCCCTCCTTCAGGTGCACGCTGAGAGTATCTGGATCGAAGTAGCTTTCGAACTTCAAGCCTGTCACCTTTATCTCAGGCCTGAGATGCCTGGCCTTCACCCCCTCGGCCTCCGCGGTCAGGTACAGGACGTAGTCCGCTGTATAGAGGGTGCCGTTCAGCTCCCTTGCGACGTCCCTGATCATCCCGTCTATCCGTCCCTTCTTGGCGAGCCTGATGTCATCGAAGGAGGGCTTCGGGCCGTAGAAGAAGAGCCTGTAGCCCCTGGATTCGCACAGCAGCCTGATCTTCTTCAGGTTGTCCAAGCCTATGAAACCCACATCAACGTTCCGTGAGGCCTGAGCCTGAAGCTCATCAAGGACGGCGTATGGGACGCAGACGTCCACGTCCTTCACTTCCCCGCCCTCCAGCAAGCGTCCGAAGATGCCGTCGATGATGACGCTCGTGTCCAACACTACCGTTTCAGTCAACGTTTCTCCTAGATGGCTCTCGTTCAGAGCTTATATAACGTTACTGCCCCATGGGCTACCATTGGGGCGGACCCCCCTCCGGAACCACTAGGAAGCACACATCCCTATGCGGAAAAGATCACGTCCAAGGCCAAGACGGTGAACAGCAAGGCGAGATATGGACTGGTAAACTTGAAGAGATCCCAAGCGACCCTTTCCGTAGGGTCCTTGACCAGCCAAAGGCTCATCGCAAGTAATATTACGCTCAGCGCTGTTGCCACGACGGCGGCCGGCGCGCCGAACGGCGAGCCAGGAAGGAACGGGAGGGCAGAGGTGAAGATGGCCAAGAGGACGCTTGTGTACGCGATGCACCTGATGCCAGTCTTGACCCCCAGGGTCACCGGAAGCATCGGGATGTTGGCCCTTCCATAGTCGTCTTTGAAACGGACGGCCAGGCTCCAGATGTGTGCGGGAGTCCAGAGCACTACCAACGCAGCGAGGACCACGGCCGTCCAATCCGGGTAACCTCGTATGGCCACATAGCCCACGAAGGCCGGGACGCCTCCGCTGGGCGCCCCCAGCACAATGTTCCATGGGGTCTTCCTCTTGGTCAGGAGGTTGTAGACCACTATGTTGTCGGCGAGGCCGATGGTAAGATATATTGGCAGAGTCCAGCCGAGGAAATAGGCGAGGGTAAGCCCCGCGGCGACCAAGGTCAGACCCCAGTAGACGGCATATGAGGGTGAGATGGCCCCCCTGGGGAGCGGGCGGTTCTGGGTCCTCTTCATGAGAGCGTCGATATCCCTGTCTATGTAGTTCGTGATGGACCTGGCTCCGGCGGAGCACAGGGCCGTAGAAAGGGTCACGAGGACCGTCGTGACGGGCTTTGAAACGCCGCCCGCCGTCAAGGCGGCGGCCGCCGCGGTGAACGCCAGGAGATACACTATGCTGGGGTTGGTCAGCCGAATGTAATCCCTCATCAAACCAGGACCACTCTTTACATGCGCTTATCGAGACCTCGGACGAAGCTTATTTAATCCTTTGTCCTGTCGGAGGCGCAAACGAGCCGACGCCGGGGCCGGCTCCGTCCTAGGCCGAGAGGAGGGGTTTCTTTGGCGTAGGGGGCATGGCTCCACAGCTTCGGTCGAGTCGGTCTCGGCCAACCCGCCACAAAACTATAAACGTCCCTCCACGCAACGATGGCCGGCGATGAAGCCAGCTGGTATTTCTGAGCTGTGATGAATGACATCAGTGCTGAGCCAAAGAACCCTAAGCATAAATAAGCTTGTGCTGGGAGTGACTTCGCTTGGCCCCCCTCGAATCCTTCGGACTTGGGTTCGTCCTGGCTCTCTCTCTTGCGGCCCCTCCGGGCCCGGTGAACGCCGTGATCGCGAGCGAAGGCGCGCTCAGGGCATCTAGGGGGACCTTGGTGGGGCTGGGGGCGGCCACGGCAGACGCCATCTTCCTTTTCCTCACCCTCGCCTTGGGAAGCTGGCTCCCGGAGCCGTTCAGGAGGCCCCTGCTCTTGGCAGGCGCGGCCGTGTTCATCGCGATGGCCTTGATGGCCGTGACGAGGGGCGAGGCGAAGCCAGGCAAAGGCGGGACGAGGTACCTGGTCGGCTTGGCGATGGGACTGACCAACCCCTTTCAGATAGCTTGGTGGCTCACGGCCGGCGTTTCCCTCATCGGGGCCTTCGGCCCAACCGTGGCAGTGGGCTTCTTCTCTGGGCTCTTGGCTTGGGTAACCGCCTTCCCCCTGGCAGTGCGAAGGGGGGTCGTCGCCTTCGGCGGCCGCGTGCTCAGGCTCGTGAGGCTCATCTCCGCGGCCCTCCTGGTTACCTACGGCCTATGGTTCGTCTACCTCTACTTCTCGTCGGGGCCACCAAACGTTTAAGCGATGGTGAAGACGCCAAGGGGTGGAGCTGGTCATGCCTTTCACCATCGTCGAAGGGAGGGGATAAGGCAAATTGAAGGCCGAGCTGCTCTGGTTCAGCAACGACCCGGAGAGGCTAATAGCCTTAGCCATGAGGAGGTGCTATACAACGAAGGTCTGGGAGCTCCTTCAGGAAGACGTCTCCACGCCAGGCTACAAGGAGTACCTTACGCGGAGCGCGTTCAGGAGGCTGGAGTTCGACGTCTTCGAACACGTTAGGCTCCTCTTTAGGGCTGAGGCTACACCTACAGAGATGCTGCATGTCGTTCAGAGGCATCCCTTCGTCTCAAGCACGGAGCTCGGGAAGGGGCAGCACCTGTTGAGCATGAACCTCCGCACACTGACCGAAATGGGCAGAAGGCTTCACTGCGATGGCTCGGATTGCTCCGAGCTAGTGAGGGTCTTGCCCGACGTTTCTCCCACCGTGAGCGCGTGCATCGCGTCCCCGCCTGGGGACGAAGTCTTCGACGGGGAGAAGCCGTCATCCTCAGGTCGGTCCGACTCGGACTTGAGGGTCGTGGTCGTGCAGCATCTGCCGTCGACATGGATATCTGGCCGGCTGGGCATGGACCTTCCGTTGGACGTGCTCCTCCGCCATTCGATGATGACCGCGGAGGTGGAAGGGATATCCAGGGCCTGCTCGCACCAGCTCGTGCGGCACCGCACGTTCAGCTACTCTCAGGAAAGCCAAAGGTTCTCCGATGCGGTGAACGAAGGGGTCGTCGTCCCTCCCAGCTTGAAGGGAACCGAGGCCAGAAGGACGTTCGAAGGGCACATCGAGGCCAGCAGGAGGGCCTATTCCGAGCTGAGAAGGATGGGCATCAAGAAGGAGGATGCCAGGTTCGTCCTGCCCCTGGCCGTGAAGACCAAGGTGCTCCTCACCGGCTCCCTTTGGCAGGTCTGTCACGCGAGCTTCTATCGTAGCAGCTTCAGCGACGTTGGAGCCAAGGCACAGTGGGAGATCAACAGGCTCTTCACGACCTTATATCAGGACCTGAAGTCTGCGGACCCGGCCCTGCCCGAGAAGATACAGGAGATGTAGGTCGTATGGGCGCCATCGTCCTCGATATCGAGCACGATGACTTGCCCCGCGCGCCCTACTGGCCTGCCTTCAGCTCGTAGGGGCCTGCGCCACCAGGTTGCCATCCATCAGCCCGGGATGAATGGAGCAGTAGTAACGGTAGGTGCCGGCGACGTCGACCGTGAACCTCACAACCTTAGTCTCCCCAGGGTTTATGATCCCCGTGTGGATGTTGAGGGCGTCCACGTCCCAGGTGTGAGGCACTCCATCCCTGTTCACTATGGTGAGGACGACCACCTGATGCAGCGGCACGTATATCGTCGGGTTGGTGTCGTTGAACTTGATGTTCGCGGCAAACAGCTCCCACGAGGTCGCATAGGTGGCCGTCTCCTGCGGCGGACTAGGTGGGACCATGAAGAAAGTGGCGTACAGAGCCGCGGACAACCCCAGGAGGACCACAAGGAAGGACCCAAGTATCACCTTCGTATCCGACCTGCTTAGCCCCTCTACTTCGTCGGACAAGACGCTCCGGGCGAGTACTGCCACCTGCGCTTAAATCAATTTACTAAATTCCTAGGGGAAAGAGCTGTCAGGATTCCAAACGGACGAGCTTTCTGAACAATATTTAAATTCCGTATCCTGCTGCGAGCAGCACGAAGCGTACTTGTCCCAACCGCCCCCCTCTGCGGAAGACGTGAAGGGGAAGGATGGTAAGGGGGTCCGCCGCCGAAGGTTCATCCAGGGAGCGCTCGTCGTCATGCTCTTGGGCATCCTAGCTCCCGCCATCACCCTGGCTGACTTCCTGAAACGTGAGCTCATCAAGAGGCCCCTCCCCAAAGTCAAGATAGGGAACAAGGACGAGCTTAAGGTGGGAGAGTACAAGGTCTTCTTCTATCCAACGAGCGACGCCGACTTCAGGAGCGTCTTGTTCAGGTTGGGTCAGGATGAGTGGACTGCTTATAACTTCAGGTGCACACATCTGGGATGTCCCCTCAGGATACTTCCTGAGGAGGAGGCCTTGGGCTACATCGGCCCCTGCCCCTGCCACGGCAGCATGTTCAACATCAGGGACGGAACCGTACATAGGGGGCCCGCCCTCTCCCCCCTTCCCACCATAGACTTGGAGATAGGCCAAAGCACAGGCGATATCTACGCGGTGGACCTGGTGGGGACTCCCACCATAAATGGCCCTGGCAGGCCTTCGAGAGTGACTGAGGTCCAGGGTGAGTAGCTTTCATGGTGGACGTGAAGAAGCTCTACGAGAAGTTCGACGAGGCGGTGGAGGAGGGGGTCGACTTCGTCAACAAGAGGCTGGCTCGCACCACCCTCATGGCGATAAAGTTCATGCTGCCTTCCCGTATATCGAATCCGTTCGAATGGTCCGGGGTCCTCACATTCGTCAGCTTTTTCGTGTTGGCCTTCACGGGTGGGCTGCTGGCGCTCTACTACGACCCGACCTTCGCGTCTTCCACGACGGCGCCCGGCGGTTACTTCACCGGGTGGGATACCGTCTTCAGGATAACTTGGCAGATACCATTCGGCTATGCGGTCAGGAGCATTCATTATTGGGCCTCCAACATCATGATAGTGGCGGCGTTCGTCCATCTTTCCTACTACTATATCAGGGGGAGGTACAAGAACCCCAACGAGATCATCTGGGTCACAGGCATACTCCTGGGTCTCCTGGCCATCCTGGAGGCATATACGGGTTACGACCTGGTCCTGAACGAAAGGGCTGTCCAGGCCATAAACATCGGGAGGAAGCTCCTTGCCTCCCTGCAGGACTACAGCCCCTTGCTGCCCTCCTTTGGGTGGTTGATAGAGGGCGAGGGGATCTTCGACATAGTCACGAGGTTCTACGGGTTCCACCTTATACTGATACCGTTCATCATGCTGGTTGGCTTCCTCGTGCATTTCCCGAAGAACCTGAAGTTGGACATCCCATCCATCGCCTTCACGTTGGGTATGATCACCATTCTGGCTGGGCTGGTGCCTGTGGAGCTGGGCCCGAAGTATCTTCCTACGGGTGCTATACCTGCCACCGTCCCGGAATGGTACCTGACCGGGTTGTACGCGTTGCTGAGGACCGGAGGCTACGCACCCCAAGTCTTCACGGGGTTCCTGACGGGAGTCGCCGTCCCGGGCCTCGTGGCCTTCATATTTGTGCTCGTACCCTTCATGGATAGAAAGCTGAAGAGGAACTGGTTCGACAGAGCCTTCTTCCCGAACTTGCTCCTCGGGACGATGGCGAACTTCCTGTACATCACCATCTTAGGGTACATAGAGCCTAGCATACCCATTCGCCCGGACCTCTTCTACGGCTCCATCTTCCTCATCGGGTTCGCGTGCTTTACAGGCACGTACGGCCTGAAGGACTACTACCTTCGGAAGGCTGGGCTCCAGCGCGGTCCAGACGAGAAACCATCGATCCCAGACAAGCTCCTACGCCTGCTCAGGATCGATTCCTACGAGGTGCTCTTCCCGCTCACAATAACCTTTCTTTTCGTCGCTGGGGGTATGACCTGGGTCGCTTATACCGTCATGCTGGGATACGGGACTACGGTCGGCGTCGTTTCTCCGGACGCTTACGTCCAAGGCATGAGGGAGGCCATCCTCTACGGGATACCGGTGGCGACCCTCCTCCCGACCGGGATAGCCGCGGTCGGAATATGGTTGGGCACGAAGTTGAACCCTCGCCCGAAGGCTGAAAGAAGGGAGTACGTCCTGAACGAGTCCATCGCCGGCCAGATCATGGTCTTCATGTTCGCCGTCGGGCTGACCCTGACGGGCCTGACGCTCTATTCCATAGCCGTGGCTAACCAGTTCTCCATGCTCGTCTACGTAGGTGCCCTAATGGTGGTCTTCGGCGGCGCTTACCATCTTTTCCGGCTCACGAAGCCTGTACCTCACATAGAATGACCATGCAGGGGTTCGGTCGTGTGGGATCCACAGGGCAGCCCGTCATAGCCGTGAGAAACGTATAACTTCCACCCATAGGTGGCCATGACGGGCCCTTATGGAAACGTCCACAGAGTACCCCAGCTCGTCGAGGAGGCCCTTCACGAGCTCGAACTCCGTGGTGATCAGCACGCCGGTTCCATCCTCCTCCAGCACCCTGGGTAGGTGGTGCAGGAAGCGAGAATACATCTCCTCCATCCTCCTCCGCTTCGCCCCTCTAACGCCGTACGGTGGGTTCGTGACGATGGCGGAGGCCCTGGGTTCCAACGACCTCCTGGTTCCGTCACAAAGGCAGGCCTCCACCACGTCGGACAGCCCAGCCGCTTCCACGTTCTTCAGGCATCCCTTCAGGTGGGTCCTGTTTATCTCGCAGCCAAGATAGGAGGAGAAACCCGCTATGGCGGAGGCCCTGGGGGCAGAGGCCTCCTCCGCCTTCGGGTCGTAGCAGGTGAAGGACCTGTAAGCATAAGGGCGGCTCGCATGGACGGGCGAACTCCTTGACATGAGCGCCGCCTCTATGAGGATCGTACCGCCCCCTGTGAAGGGGTCGTAAAGGCGCCCCCCGCTTCCGGAGGCCATGAGCACCATGGATGCGGCGAAAGTCGGCCTGAGGGCTGACGGATGATTGTACCGCCTGTACTCCCTGAAGCTTAGCGACGTTCCAGTCGTATCCAGGAGCAGCCTTACCCTCTTCCCTTCGGCGGAGAGGAGCAGGGTCGACCTCTCCTCGTCGGGTTCGCCTCCACCGGAGGAAAGGCCAGCATCTGCGAGCGCCTTGCGTGCTTGTGTGAGCCATCCCGGCCTTAGGCTCCGGACGAAGTCGTCCGCCTTCACAAGCACGGGTCCGCGAGTCCAGGAGGCCACCAACTCCGAGTCTACGAGGCCCGAGGCGTCCCCTGCCTCCTGTACTCCGACGGACCCGATCTCCAGCCACACCTTCTCTATCGTCCTGCAGTACCTGTTGCATACGTAGGCGAGCTCGAACGGGCCGTCGAAGTGGACGAATCCGTAGCCAGGGGTGGCCGTGACCCACGAGACGGAAGAAACCTCCCTGCTAGACCACTCCTCCATCCCCTTGGGGCACTGGGCAACGAAATGCAAGCCGAACGGGCTAGGGGGACGGGCTACATTATAACGATTCCAGGGCCTGCGGGCGTGGGAAGCGCACGGCGAGAGGTCTAGATGACCTAAAGATAAGGGTGGGATCTGGCCGTCAACCACTCCGCATGTGCTTTGATCATATTCCATCCAAGGCTACCAGGCTTCAGCTTCGCACCGCAGAGCTCGCATGCCTTCCATCCCTCCCCGGAGATAGGGTTGACCAGCTCGCCGTGGCTCTGACCCAGGCCTCCGCTAATTCCTTCGCCGTCGCAGGTGGCCATCCCTTCTCAGGCATCATCCTTCGGTCGGACCTAAGGCCAACGACGCCCAGCCCACATTAGCGGCGTCAGAGGTTAAGAGCATCAGACTTAAATATGGAATTTACCAGTTCGGTGGCAGGTTATTGCAAATGGCTAGGCCTGTGGATTACAAACCGAAGCCCATAGACCCTGACTTCCTGAAGAAAACTGACGAGTATCCGATAACGGGGGAACACGCGGGACACAAGGTCAGGGCCGAGGGCGTTCAGAGGCTAGATAACGAAGGTAAGCCCTATCCCACAAAGTGGGGCATACACGGGACGAGCGTGGCCGTCGACTGGGAGACCTGTGTGGCCGACGGCGCATGCATGGACGTCTGCCCAGTCAACGTCTTCGAATGGTATCTCAACGCCGGAAAGGCCGGGACAGGCAACGACAAGGTGCTCGAACCGGGCTCGGAGGAATGGAACAAGTATCGCACGGACAAGTGTGACCCCATCAGGGAGGCCGACTGCATCTTCTGTCACGCATGTGAAACCGCCTGTCCCACGAACGCGATCAAGATCACGGAGGGGGCATAGGCCCTCCTCTCCGCTCAACCAGGGAAGGACGACGGGACGGCCGTCTAGCGTAGCATGGTCAGCATCCGGAGGCGATGCCCGCCCCTCCGTCGGCGAACGGGTGCGAGGTTAGGGCCCAGGCCAGCCAGGAAAGGAGGCCCGGAACGGACCACCAGCTCCAGATCTCGAAGACGAAAGGGCACGCCGAAGTTCGCCTGCCCGACCCTGGCCCCCGTCCGCTCCCCCCATCGTGAAGCATCCGAAGTCCCAAGGCAGACCCCGTCTCCATGACGACCCTTTCGAGGGGGTGACTGCGGACAGCGAAACGGGGGCAGGTGTATTCGCAGGCGGCGTCGATGGGGGATATGATGCACAGTTGCCCGCTCGAACTGCTTCAGCCTGCTCCCTGTGTTGTCCATGGCCTCCACGGTGAGTGGTGTTGGCCATCCACCGGAGGTCGAACGTAGGGCGGGCGGCCCGGCCCCAACCGCCCCCCGGACGCCTAGGACGCGCGCAACACCCAACCAATCCCCATTGCTTGCCCAAGAAATATCCAGCCGCGGTTGCCCACGAGCGCCGGAAGAGGGAGTGTTGTCCGTGGACGTGCAACACCTAGGGCCTTCCAATGCGACGCGTGGCCCACCGCTCATGGGCGAAGCCCACAGATGTCTTAATATCATCCTGCACGAACATGCAACCATGGTCCAGTTCGAACATCGTGGAAGGAGGCCTTCTGTTAATGGCGAAGCTTGGGTGGCACCGTCCGCCGTCCTAGTGGGGGATGTGAACGTAGCTTCCGGGTCAAGCGTCTGGTTCGGCGCCGTCCTGAGGGCGGACGGCGCGCCGATAAGGGTGGGAAATGACAGCAACGTCCAGGATGGGGCCGTCCTGCATCCCGATAGGAGCGCCGCTTACATAGGGAGCAGGGTGACCATAGGGCACGGAGCGGTCCTCGAAGGGGTCTACGTCGAGGACGAGGTGTTGATAGGGATAGGCGCCCTCGTCCTTGAGGATACCCGCGTGGGAAGGGGTAGCCTTGTGGCCGCGGGCGCGGTGGTCCCGTCGGGGATGGATATACCTGCTGGGAGCCTTCTGATGGGCAACCCGGCCAGGATCGTGGGGAGCGTGGAGCCCAGGCATCAGCGCCTCATCCAAGAGGCCTGGCGTCATTATAGGGAGCTCATGGAGAGCTATAGGCGCCTGGCGCCGCCCACGGGTTAGGGATGTAGCCCCGCACCATCGGGGCATCGTCCCTGAGGGGTTTCAGGCAGGGGAGATGGACTCGGACCTCCAACGGGAGGGCCATGGGCGGTGGAAGGGCTTGGAAGCCAAGTTCTTATAACCACCGGGGAAGGCTAAACCCTAAGGTGTGTGGGCGTGGCGGAAGTCGAGGGCGTGTTCTCGACGTTCACCCCCGCCGTCAGGGAGGTGCTATCGGAGATGGGGCTGACGAAGCCCACACCCCCTCAGGAGGAGGCCATACCCCTCATATCAGCCGGCCGCAACACCCTCATCGTTTCGCCCACTGGGTCGGGGAAGACGGAGGCCGCCCTCCTACCCATCTTCGACAGGATGGTCAGGGATTGGGGTCAACCCGTCCGTGGCATCCTCCTCCTCTACGTCACCCCGCTCAGGGCCCTGAATAGGGACCTGCTGGACAGGGTCACCCGGATGTGCAAGGGTCTGGACATAAAGCTGGCCGTCCGCCACGGAGATACAGACGAGGGGGAGCGGAGGGCGCAGACGCTCGCCCCTCCACAGGTCCTCTTCACCACGCCTGAAACCCTGCAAGTCCTGCTCGTGGCCAGAAAGTTCAAGGAGCACCTGAGGACGCTCAGGTGGGTGGTCGTGGACGAAATACATGAGTTGGCGACGGACAAGAGGGGCACCCAGTTGGCCGTCTCCCTGGAGCGCCTCGGCAGGATCACGGAGGGCGAGTTCCAGAGGATAGGGCTGTCGGCCACCGTGGGGGAGCCAGAGAAGATAGCCAGGTTCCTCGTCGGAAACGGCAGGGAATGCAGCATCGTCACGACGCACGTCGCCAAGCTCTTCGACTTTCAGGTTGTCTTCCCGGAGGCCACCCGTAGGGACGAGGAGGAGGCGGCACGCATCATGGCCTACCCTGAGGTGATGGCAAGGCTCAGGAGGATGGTGGAGCTCCTGGACGAGGGGCCCCTGCTCATCTTCACGAACACGAGGACGGAGGCGGAGACTCTTACGAACCGCCTCAGGCAGTGGAAGCCTCGCCTTCCCGTCGCCGTCCATCACGGGAGCCTATCGAAGGGCTCCAGGTCCATGGCAGAGGAGGAGCTGAAGCTGGGAAGGTTGAAGGGAGTGGTCTGCACGAGCAGCCTTGAGTTGGGGATAGACGTCGGCCTATTGAACCTCGTCATACAGTACAATTCTCCCAGGCAGGTGGTGCGATTGATACAGAGGGCTGGGCGCAGCGGACACACGCTGGACCGCACGAGCCGCTGTGTGGTCATCTGCCAGGACGAGGACGATGCGCTCGAGGCCGCGGTCCTGGCAAGGCGGGCAAAGGCGGAGATGTTAGAGGAACCCTCGATACATTTGAAGTGTGGAGACGTGCTCGTGCAGCAGCTCTCAGGCCTGCTCATCGAAATGCGCAGATGCCGGGTGGACGAAGTCCTTGCGCTTCTCAGGAGGAGCTACCCCTACTCTCAGCTTTCCCTCGCCGAGCTGAACGAGGCCCTGGCATACATGTCTTCACAGAAGCCGAAGCTGGCCACGGTGGTAGGGGATGAGGTGGTCAGGCCTCAAGGTACGAAGGGCCTCTTCCGGTACTACTTCGAGACGCTATCCATGATACCGGAGCAGAAGCAGTACCCAGTCGTAACCGAGGATGGAGACGCGATCGGGTTGTTGGACGAAGAGTTCGTCGCAGAATACGGGGAGATAGGAAAGAAGTTCATCCTGAGAGGAAGCGTGTGGAAGATCGACCAAGTCTTCAATTCCAAGGTCTACGTCAAGAAGGACGAGGACCCGCTGGGGGCCGTGCCCAGCTGGGCGGGGGAGGAGATACCCGTCCCTACGGAAGTGGCGATGGAGGTGGGGGAGATAAGGCGTTCGGCCGCCCAGGCCATCAAGACGAAGGTGTCGCTGTCCGAACTCTGCGAGAGCCTATCCTGCAGGTACCCCATGGGGAGGGAGGAGTTCCTGAGGGCCCTTTCTCCTGTCGCGTCTCAGCTAGAACGGGGATACGAAGTACCGACGGACTTGGACATCACCATAGAGAAATGGAAGGACGTCATCACGCTGGTCACCCACAGGGGGCTCAGGGTCAACAGGACCCTCGGGAGGGTCCTCGCTTACGGATGTTCGGGCATAATAGGGAAGCCGGTGAGGGCCAGTCAGGACGCGTATCGGATATACTTGGAATCGAGATGGCTCACGTGTGAAGCGGTCGCGGAAGCGTTGAAGGGCCTTTGCGAGCAGGACCTGGAGGCCCTGATCAGGTCCTCCTGTGAAGACACGGGGCTCTTCAGGAGGAGGTTCGTGCATGTGGCCAGGAAGATGGGGGTGTTATCGAGAGAAGCGGAACTCACCAGCTCCATAGTCAGACAGCTGATGGATGCGTACAGGGGAACCCTCCCTTACGCCGAGGCCTGGAGGACGTTCATGCAGGAGGACCTCGACGCCAGGGGGACCAGCAGGTTGCTCTCCGACGTGGCTTCCGGCCGGGTGAAGGTCCACTCCCTCGGAGGGCTCGATGAGCCCTCCCCCCTAGCCATGATAGGCCTGGAGGAGATGACGAGAAAGGGCGAAGTGATGGACCCAGGCAGGATGAAGAGATTGCTGCTAGAGTCGGCGAGGTCGAGGGTCCTCAACGGTAGGACGACGGTCGTCTGCACCTCTTGCTGGGACTACTTGGACCAGAAATACCTAGTGGACCTGCCCGAACGTCTCGTCTGCCCGGCCTGCGGCAACCAATTGGTGGCTTCGACGAGGAGGGAGCCCTCCACTCTGAGGGCTCTGCTGAGGAAGCTGCGCGCTGGCCAGAAGGTCACGGGGGCCTCTGCGAGGCTTAAGAAGGAGCTGGAGGCCAGCGCCCTCCTTAACATGAAATACGGTGCGAGGGGGACCAGGGCCCAGGTCTTCGCCGTACCTCTAGGGAAGCTGGATTCCGTCCTGGCCGAGGGGACGATGGGGGAGGACGAACTCCTGCTCTTCCTGCTGGATGAGGAAAGGAAGACACACCTGAGGAGGTTCGTAAGGGTCAGAGGTTGACGTCCTGACCCTCCGACCTCTTCGAAAGTATGGAAGTGAGGAGCTCGTCTCTGTTCACCTCTACCTTGCTGCGCCAACCAACTTTGAGGAACTCCCCATCTTCGTCCAGGTAGCCCAGCCTGACCAGCTTCGACACTATCTGCTCCACGCGCCAGGCGGGAAGCTTTTGCCTCAGCGGTTCGACCAGGAGGCGCTTCGGGGCGGTGCCGTTCCTTACGTAGAGCTGGCTCAGTATTAGGGCGAGGCCAGCCGCCTCCTCCATGCGGAGCCAGCCTCCCAGCTCCCTGTCCTTGAGCGGGGCCTTCGAAACGAGGACGTACCGGGCCCTGTCCGGGTCCTTCTCGTCTTCCTCGTCCGGAACGGCCACGACCTTAAGGCCTAGGGCCGCCGCCTCGTTCTCCGCCAGCTTCAAGACCTCCAGGTAGTTACGACCGAGCAGCCTCTTGAGCTCCCAGCCCTTCAGGCCTGGCTGGAAGCGCCTCTGGATCAGGAGGGCGGAGAGGGCCCTCCTGGCCTTCTCCTTCAGCTCCTTCTCCTCCGAAGATGGCTCCACCTTCTCACCCTATCGTCAAGGCCACGGAACGGTCCGCGCCGCCTTCCGCTTCCATGATCAGATAGTCCGAGGAGGCCGGGTCGTACTTTAACGTAAAGGCCCCCCTCATGCACAGGTGGGCGAGGAGATAACCCTTCTCCAACCTCTTCGCACCATCCGCCCCCCCAACGTAGTCCCTGTAGCGCAACGGCCCCCTCCTCACCATGTCCGATAGCTCCAGAAGGGCCCCGCTCAAACGCTTCTCCAGCTCCTCGTGAGACATCCTCAGGTCCTGGAAGGCCGATTCGTCCGTCCCTTCGGGAAGGGGCCCTATGTCGCCCGCGGCCCCCCAACCCCCCAGCTGGACCCAATAGTCCGCCGCTTCCAGCAGCCTGCCCATCGGCATCTGCTTCACCGTGGCTGTGGGGTGATGAGATTCGCCCATTGATGCCGCCAGCTGGCTTAGGCCACAGGACCTGAGTTTAGAAAGCAAGAGGTCTGGGTCCACGTGCAGCTCCGTGAGCTGGAAGCTCAGCCATTCGTCCTGGATGGAGACGACCTTGCTGACTGCGTTCATTGCCTGAGAATCGAGCAACATGCCCTCCCTTTCGAGGCCCTTGAAGTCCTTCCTCAGCCTCCTTAAGATGGCCTTCACTTCGACCTCGAACGGGTCCCCGCCCAGCTTCTTCAGGTCTTCAGGAAGGGCGGCGACACGCCTCCTGTACTCTTTGGATTCACTCCGCCCTGATGACATCTCTAACCACCTTCGCCTGAGACGCAGACGCCACCTTCTGCACCATGATGTAATGGGCCGAGGGGTCGAAGAAAGCGGGCGCGCCCGGCGTGATGATCAGGTACTGGGTGCCGTCGTTCGCCTTGAAGTATTCGTGTAGGGCCTTCACGAAGGATTCCCTGCTGGAGGGGTCCATGTGCACATCGAATTCGTCGACGGCCCTGAAGGGAGACTTAACATGCCTTTGGATGGCGATGAGCAGCGCGATCATGGCGGAGCTCCTCTCCCCTCCGCTTTGGGTATATGCGTCCAGCGGCACCAGGTCCTGGCCTCGGAATCCTACCTCGACCTGCAGCCCCGCCTTCAAGGGGTCCCGCTCTTCGGCCACGTAAACCCTTCCCCTGGCCCCCACCAGCCCCAGGACTCGGTTGAACTCTTCGTTGACGTCCTGCAGCAGGCTACGTATCTCGTTCCTCCAGACTCTGAAACGGTCGTCTATGTCCTTGAGGGTGGCCTCTTTGTTCTCCTTCAGCACGGCAAGCCTCGACGAGAGCTCCTGGATCTTCTTCTGGAAGTCCCTGTATATCTGCTCCACCTCCTCCGGGATGTCTCCGAGCTGCGCGAGCTGCATCTCGACGAACTTGGTCGCCGTCAGGACGTCCGAAAGGCTGCGTGACGAAGGGACCCTTGGCCCAAGCCTCTCCGCCTCCCCCGTCAGGGCGCGGAGCTCCTCTTCCACCGACGCCTCTTGTCCCTGAAGGGATTTCAGTTCCTTCTTCTTCTCGCCCAGGCGGTACTCAAGGACCGCCAGCTTAGCCTTGGATGTTGCGTATCCCTCCGCCGCCTGCAGGGCCTTGGCCAACTCGGAGGCGAGCCTCCTTTCCTCCGAAGAAACCTCATCCTCCAACGTCCTGGTACGGCCCTGTCCCTCGAGGAGGGCCTTCTCCACCGCCGAAGTAAGGTCAGCGGGAGCATCCCTCAATACGGGCTTCAGTATCTCGTACGCGGAGACCAAGCTACGTGAAGAGGAGAGGTCAGCCTTCAGGCGAGCTAGGTTGCGCTCCCCCTTGACTAGGACGTCCAGCGCGGCGTTCAGCCCGCTGAACCAACCCTCCACGTTCCTACCCTCCAGGCTCACCTTCGACTCAAGGTCGGATATGGCAGTCCCAACCTCCAACATCTTCTCCCTGATGGCGGCGAGCTTCTCCTCTTCCCTCGCGACCCTGCACCAGCCCTCCTCCGCCCTGAGCTTTGAGAGCTCCCCTCTCAGTTCCTTGATCCTCACGCTCTTTTCGTAGTTCTCTTGCCACCTCGCCAGGCTCGCCGTCGCCGCCTCCAGCTCCCTCCTCTTCTCCTCCTCTTCCGTCGTTATCGCCTCGAGCCTTGCCTTCGCTTCCAAGAGGTTCACCCTGTACGAGGATAGGCCGACGGCGTCCTCCACGAGGGCGAGCTTCTCCTCCGGCCTGATCACGCTGAAGGTGTCCCCCAGCCCCTGGTGCATGATTATGAGCATGTTGTCCGGGTTCAAGCCCAGCTTCCCCAGCATGTCCACTATCTCGCCCTTTGCGGCCTCCTTGAAGTCCACCTCAAACCAGTAGGTGCCGTCCTTCCTGACGTAACGGGACAGGTGGATGGTATCGGCCCTGAAGGGCAGAGGCTTCCTGCCCCCCGAGGGGGAGTTGTCAAGGAGAAGGGTGACCCTGGCGATCTCCTTCCCCCTCTTTACAAGGTCGCTCAGCCTCCTCGACCTCTCCGTGTAGGCCTGGCCGAGGGCCACGGATATCCCCAGGAGTATGGAAGACTTCCCAGCGCCGTTGGGGCCCAGTATGACGTTGAGCCCGGGCCCGAGCCTCACCCGCCCATAGTCGTAGCTCATGAAGTTCTCCAAGATGACTTCCTTGATGAACGGGTGAGAAGCGGGCCTTTCCATGCGCATAGGCACTCCGACCTATGCTAATAAATCGTTTACTATCGTTGCCGGAGGCCCATGGCCAATCCTTGATGACATAGGACGACGTCCAAGGAGCTCTTCAAGAAGTTCAGAAGCAGTTATCACTACCCGCGCGGGCTTACGCTTCAGCAGTTGAAGAAGTTCGACCTCGTAGTGGTGGGAGGGGGGATCTTGGGCTGCGCCGTCGCCTCCTGGGCCTCAGGCCTTTTCGAAGGGAAGATGGCGGTGGTGGAGAGGGAGGACAGAGTGGCCGCCCACACGAGCGGTAGGAACACTGGGGTGGTCCATCGCCCGTTCTACTTGGACCCCGCCAAGAAGAGGGCCTTCGCCATCTCCGCCCAGGCCTCCTACGGCCTCTGGGAGGACTGGGCCAAGAGGAACGGGCTTCCGTGGTCGCCCGTGGGCACCCTTGAGGTCGCGGTGGAAGGGGAGCAGCTCAGCGTCCTGAAGAATTACATGCGGTTCGCCAAGGAGAACGGGATGACGGAGGGGGAAACGGAGCTCCTCGACCCACAAGACGTGGCCAAGTTAGAGCCCCTGGTCAGATGTGAGGGGGCCATCCTGTGCAGGACGGACACGGCCGTGGATTTCGCCGCCTTCGCCGACAGCCTGATGAAGGTGGCCATGTCTAATGGTGTAGAGGCGCTCATGGGCACGAGGGTCGTAGACCTGAAAGAGCGTGAAGAGGGAGTAGAAGTCGTGCTACATGATGGGGGGAGGCTGATGGCCGAGTGTCTGGTGAACTGCGCCGGCGGCGGAGCCATGGACCTCGCTAAGATGCTGGGCATTGCGAGAGGGTACGAGGACTTGCATTTCAGAGGGGAATACTGGAGGGTTGATGAGGCCTTCGGCAGGAAGCTCGGACACAACGTGTATTCCGTGCCAAGGCATGCCGAGTTCCCTTTCCTCGACCCGCACTTCATCGTAAGGTCCGATGGGTCGAGGGAGGTCGGCCCAAACGCGGTGCTGGTAGCGGACCCTTACTCATATCAGGGCTTCGCCAAGACCGCGCTGAAGTCTGTCCCGAAGCTGCTCGAGAGGCCGATCCTGCCCAAGCTCAGGCTCATGGCGAACCCAAGGTTCCTCTCTCTTGTTTCGCAAGAGTGGCAGAGCTCGATCTCCAAGTCGGCAATGTGCGAGAGGGTCCGCAGGTTCATACCTTCCCTCTCTCCTTCTCTGCTGACCCGCAGGGGGATCGCCGGCGTGAGGAGCTCCGTGATAGACGAAGATGGCTTCGTCCCGGAAGCCATAGAACTGGAATCTCCGCATTCCTATCATGTGGTGAACTACAATTCCCCTGGGGCGACTGGGGCCCCCGCCTACTCGGCCTACGTCCTCTACAAGATGATGTCCGGTGGACAACTGGACCACATGAAAAGACGAAGCGCAGGGACGATCTGGGACTTCGACGAAGTTGTAAGCAGGTTCGGCAAGAGATGAAGGACAGGCACCGTTCCGGGCGTCGGCCCACGGTCGAGGGGTCTAGCCCGGCTTGGAGTGAGGGGTTCTCAGACCCAAGGAATCCGCCCATGCTCGGGCCAACCTGATCTACCCCTTCCGGGGCATGCGAAGCAGGTCGACGAATCCGTCGAGCTCCTCCTGGGTGGGGCTTCCCCGCGTTTCCGGCTTCGTGGCCTTGAAGGCCCCAGCGCAGTTGGCAAGAAATAGCGCCTCGGCGAGGGACCTGCCCATGACGACTTGGGCAGCGAAGCACCCTATGAACGCATCACCGCACCCCACCGTGTTCACGGGTGCCATCCCCACCGAAGCCAGGTCCACCCCCGCCGCTCTTTCCTCCAGCCCGGGCCCAAGCAGGAGCGCCCCCCTGCTCCCCATGGTCGCGATGAGATGTAAGCCTTCGTTCCACTCCACCAAGGAACGATAGGCCTCGTGGGCCGTGTCATGCCCCGTCAGGCCCAGGACTTCCGCTTCGTTCAGGACCAGGAAGTCCACCCTGTCGAGGAGCTCCATCAACATCCCCCTTCCTTGGAGAGTCCTAACCCCCGGTGCCCAGAGGATGGACATTCCTCTATCCCGGCCCGTCTCGAAAAGGGCCCGTGCGAAGTCCAAGGGGACGTCCATCACCACCAGGAAGCGTACGTCCTTCAACACACGCCGGACATCGCGTCCTTCCAGCATCTCCGGCCTGAGGGAGGCGTTCGCGCCGAAGAACGTGCTTATGATGTTCTGTCCAGCGGAATCTATGAGGATGTAGGCCTGCCCGGATTCCGAATCGCCATCCATCCATATGCCTCCTGTATCAACCCCTTCCTCCCTCAAAGCTTTGAGCTGCATTTCGCCGATGGGGTCCCTGCCCAAGGCGCCGAGCAGGGCGCTCCGGCTCGGGCCCAGGAGGCGGGCCACGGCAACGGCGACGTTGGCCGCCTTGCCGCCCGGAACCCTGGTTATCTTCTTTATGGGCAGCTCCTCACCGGCGCGCGGAAGGCGTTCCAAGAAGAGGTTGACGTCCATGTTTATGGCCCCTGCCGAAGCGACCAAAGGGTGGGCCCTGACCATGTCGAGCCCATGTAGGGAGGCCAGGGGATTTAAGGGATGCTGGGAGATTGGCCTACGACGTGGCCACGAGTTCGTCGACCTTCTCTCCGCAGACCTGACACTCGAGCATCCTGATGAGCTCCATCCTCCTGTCGCAGTGCACAGGGAACCGGGCCAGCTTCTGGGCTGTCTCATGCCAGAAGCCCGGCATGAACCGCTCGGCATGCCCACAATTCCCGCACCTTATCACGTATCCCCTCTCCACCATGGGCGCACCGCAGTGGCGATGCAGGACGTTCAACGGAGGCCGAGCAGTGGGCTCGTGGTAATAGGCTTTGCTCGCTTACCCTCCGATGTCACCTCAAGGCATAGTAGAGGCCCGAAAGGACGAGCGCCGCGCCCACCAGGGTGAAGGTGGACGGCACTTCGGAGAAGACCAAGATCGCCAGCATGCTAGCGAGCAGTGGCTCGCCAAGCGTGGCCACGCTGACGGTGGAAGCCTTAAGGAACTTCAACGCATAGTTGAAGGACGTATGGCCGAAGACGCTAGGCCCGAGGGCCAAGGCGAGGAACATCAGGTATTGCGCCCAGCCGTATCCCGTCAGCTGAGAGCCATAGGCGCCCGCCCCCGCGAACAGGAAGGCGGCTGAGATCAGGTAGACCGAAGCCGCGTAAGTCGTTACGCTCAGGTTCCTCCTGAGCCTCCTTCCCAGCAAGATGTAGACAGCCACGGCCAGGGCCCCCGCAAGCGCCAAGAGGTCGCCTGACCCAGGCATGAACGCCCCGCCCGGGCCGTCCTTAGAGGTGATGAGGGCGACCCCTGCCAAGGCGACGACGAAGCCCGCCATCGTCCTCCTCGCTGGCCTCTCTCGTAGGAAGACGTACGCCAAGAAGGCCACCATGATCGGGTCCGTGTGCACGAGCACCAGGCTGGCGGTTATCGTCGTCCGGAAGAGGGAAGTTATCCACGTAGCAAAGTGAAGGGCGAGGAAGAAACCTGATGCCAGGAGGAGCGCCCATTCTTTCTTGGAGAGCCTGAGGAGCTCGTCCCTCTTGCCGAAGGCGAAAGGAAGCAGGATGATGGCCGCCAGGAACTGCCTATAGAAGGCTATGGCCACGGGGTCGGCTGCCGTGAGCCTTGAGACGATGCTGCTGAAGGAGACCGCACAAACCCCCACGACTAGGGCAGCCCTCGCCGAGGGGTTGCCTTCCGCCTCTACCCTCCCAGCAGCTCCTCCGAAGCCATCTTCTTGAGCCATCTTATGGAGCCACTTATGTCGATCTGCACAGGGCAGATGTCGTTGCAGGCTTCGCATTCCAAGCAGAAGTAGCTCAACGGGTCGGCTGACTGCCTGCCCTCCGTAATCGCGGTCCAAAGCAGGCCCACGGCGGCGGTGTAGGTGGGGCCTCCCCAAGTGGGGCCGGCCACGGAGTAGGTCGGGCATACGAGCTGGCATGCTCCGCAGCGCAGGCAGCGGGTCGCGTCCCAGAGTGGGCCGGCCGACGCCTGTAGCCTGCCGTTATCGACGAGGACTACGTGCATCTCCTTGGACCCCTGAGCCGGCCTGACGAGCGTCTTCTCGATGTCTCTCGTGCCGCTGGGGCCCGCCGAAAGGTTGACGTAGGTCGGCACCGGAGACCCACCGTAGTATCCCTGAAGCAGGGCGGTCTTCACCGCATCCAGAGTTGTGGGGACCACCTTTTCGATCCCACCGATCACGATGTTCGTGGGAGGTAGCGCCCCAGTCAACCTGATGTTCGCCTCGTTCTCCACCGTCACGATCGTGCCGTCCGCTGCAGATATCGCGTTGATCCCAGTTATCCCCACATGGGCGCCCAACAGCTTGGCCCTCAGGAACTCCCTTGCTGCTGCCACCATCCCGGGCAGGTCGTTGGGGTCGAAGGTCCTCCCGAACTCCTTCTTGAACACCTCCGCCACCGCCTCCCTCGGGACATGAAGGGCAGGCGATATCATGTGGGCTGGTTTCTCCCCTCGAAACTGGATTATGAGTTCGCCCAGGTCGGTCTCCCACACTTCGTTGCCCTTCTCCTGGAGGAAGTGGCGCAGGCCTATCTCTTCTGTCACCATGCTCTTCGACTTTACGACTATCTTCCCCGTCCCGACCAGCTTGTATACGATCTCCAGGGCGTCCCCGGCCGTCCTTGCGTAGTATCCGGGGACGCCGTTCCTCTGAAGCGCCTCAAGCGCCGACTTGTAGAGCTCCTCCATGTGCTTCGAAGAGTAGTCCTTTATCGCCTTGACCTCGGACCTGAGCTGGACCACATCTGGCCTGTCCTTGACCTTCCGGTAGTTCACGAGGTAGCTGTCCATCCCCCTCGCGACGCCCGTCCTCATCTTCTCGTCGGAGAGGGCGGCGTACATCTCCTTCTTCACTTCCACGAAGCTCCTAGCCAAGGCCGGCTCACCTCAACGCCTCCAACACGTCCAGGGCGGCCAGCCCCGTCTTCTCCTCCACCCTACTGAAGTTGGCTAGGCAGATGGGGCAGGCGACCACCGCGGTCTCCGCCAACTGTCTAAGTTCCGCCGCCCTCCTGACCACTATCTCGCTGGAGACCTTGGGAGCTATGTTCTCCAACGGCCCGCCACAGCAGAAGGTCATCCTCCCCGACCTTGTAGGCTCGGCCACCTCGGCCCCGGCTCGCCTCAGGATCGCCCTGAAGCTCTCGTGAAGTCCCAACTTCCTAGCGAGAAGGCAGGGGTCGTGTATGGCGTACTTCTTGCCCTGTAAGTGACCTTCAGCGACGGCCTTGGATGGGTCCAACACCTCCATGTAATGCTTGACCTCCACGTCGAAATCATCCAGCACCTTTGGGTAGAGCAGCTTCAGGGCCACCGTCGAGTGAGGGTCGATGGTTATGGCCCTCCTTACATGGTGCTCCCTGAACTTGGCCGAGACGGCCCTTGCCTGCTCCTCGAAGATGGAGTCCATTCCCAGGTCGTGAAACAGGATCCCCGAATACAGCTCATCCTTCCCCAAGTACCCAACTTCGACCCCGCTGCGGGAGAGCAGGTCCACGACCCTGACAACTATGTCGTTGAACCTCTTCTTGTCCCCGGCCGTAAGGGCGGCGTAGGCCGAGCTCACGTCCAGACCAATGCTGCTGAGCGCGCGGAAGACCCTGAAGCCGGCCCCTCCTATGCCGCTCTCCTCCAGCCTCTCCACTCCGGCGACGAAGGCGTTAATGAAGGGCACCATCTGATAGAGCCCACCCGTGTAGATGATGGTATCCGAACCCTCCTCGAACTTCAACCCGGAGGCCCAGGCCGTAAGGTCGTCCGCCTTCATCCCCACAGGGTTGCCAGCCCTCCTCCAGTTCTCGGTCAACGTCGCAAAGATGTCCTTCCTGTCCAGCAAGGCCAGATAGCAATGGGTCGAGTGGAATTTAAGATTATTGCCCCGGAGCCAGCTAAGAAAATTGTCTACTTTGTCCGCCTTTCTTCCTTGATTTCATACATGTATAGATGGCGAAAGCTCTCGTCCAACTTCACATGGTCCAGCTTCTCGTAGATTTCTATGCTTCCCACGTCCAGCCAATAGTCGGACGTCACGAAGGCTTCCACCCTCATCCTCCTCCTTATCAGCTCTGGAAGGAGATGGCCCATTATGTCCAGCTCCGCACCGGCCTTTGCAAGCTGCTCCAGGAGCGGGAGGACCTCTCCCTGCAGGGCTAGTATCCCCATGCCCACATCTATGTCTATGACAGGCTTCTCCTCCATCTTGACGAGCTTGGAGCCCTTGACCTTCACCACGCCGACGGGCAGCCTGTAGCCCCTGGCCACAGCCAAGGTCGCCGCGGCACATGCTCGCCCGTGTTGTTCGAGCATCTTCCTCAGGTCCATGGTGGTGAGGATATCCCCGTAGTAGACCAGGATGGTTTCGTCTTCCCCGACGAGCCCCCTCCGGTAGGCGTTGAGCAGCGCTCCCCCGTTTCCCTTCAGAGACGGGTCGTCCACCGCGTAGCTGAGCTCCATCCCCAGCGCCGTCCCCCCTTTGAAGTAGTTCTGGATCTGCTCGGCCTTGTAGCTGGCGAGTAGGACGGCCCTAGTGACCTCGTTGTACCTTAGGGTCCTCAATATGTACTCGAGGATGGGCTTCTGCCTTTCGCCCACCGGGAGCATCGTCTTCTGGAAGTAGTATGTAAGAGGCCTGAGGCGGCTGCCCAACCCCCCGCAGAGAACAACGGCCTTGACTTTGCCCATTTGCTGAAGCTATGGCCGAAGGCGTTAAAAAACTTGTAGAGGCCGGCCGGGGCAGGGAGAAAGGATGGAGATATGACGTGGAAGGAAGACTGAACGGGCTCACACTACCGGAGGGCCGACGGTGAAGTGCTCAGCCTTCTTGAGCAGCTCCTCTGGGACGTCGTAGCTTCCCTGATACTGGGCGAACTTCTTCTTGATGAACCCCTCCCATAGCTCCCTGTCTATGTAGAAGACCCTGGCCCCGCCCAGCTCCGTCTGAAATTCAGGGTATGGCTTCGCCTTGTGGGCCCACTGCAGGCCTATGACCCTATAGCCGTTGTAGCTTTCGAAGCAGGCCTCCCACATCTCCGCGCCCAGGTAGTCGAAGGCGTACTCCGCCTTGGCATAGTAGAGGGCTGGGCCCGAATCCGTCCCCCTCATGAAGCTCATCGTATGAAGGCTGTATGCCACCTTCTCGTTGAACATCCTGGCGTTGGCCAGGCCAGCCAGCTGGCCGTCGATTATGCCCAGGAGGGTGTAGGCGTCCTTTATCCTGTGCAGCTTCTGGGCCAGGACCTCCCCGTACGTCCTTACGCCCACGATGTCGTAGAAGTCCTTGGAGATGAACATGTAGGGCTTTATGGCTTCCAGGACCTGGTCGAACTCGTCTTCCCTAAGGGACCTGACCACCATGCGCTGTCCGCCCCTGAGGGTGACGACCTTTGGCCTCCACGGCTTCTCCACCATCGCCCTCATCGGAGGTACGCCGCACCTGAGGACGGGCTCCATGTCCTCCACCTTGAGCTTGTGTTCGGTGTATGAGACGGCTTCGGGCGGGGGATAATAAGACGCGCTCATCGAGTCGGCACCGAATTGGTGTTTAATGCAAATTGATATAAATATTTCTGTGTGAAAAATACAGCGGTCGTCCATTCTTTTTGCAGGGCGATTTACGCTTATAAGTCGGAACGGAGAGGAGTAGATATCCGGGAGAGGGCAGATGCAACCCGCTAGGCTCAGGGAGGGACATAGGCCAAAGGTCCTGGTTTCAAAGGTGGGCCTGGACGGACACGATAGAGGCCTCAAGGTGGTCTCCAAGGCCCTCACGGAAGAGGGCATGGAAGTGGTCTACCTCGGCGTGCACCAGACGGTGAATAAGGTCGTGGCTACAGCCGTACAAGAGGACGTGGATGTCATCGCCATCAGCATACTTTCCGGCTCTCATCTGGAGCTGGCCTCCGACCTCCTGAGGGCGATGAAGGAGGCAGGCTTCCAGAGGCCGGTGATATTCGGGGGGGTGATCCCGGACAAGGACGCCGAGGAGCTGAAGAGGATGGGGATAATGGCAGTATACGGCCCCGGGACTCCCCTGAAGAAGGTGGTGCAGGCGGTAAGGGAGGCGGCTTCCCTCGAGAAGGTGGAGGTGCCGTAGGTGACCGTCGCCCCGTTGAAGCTTGACCACATCGGGATAGCCGTGAAGGACGTGGACGAAGTGGCCAGGCTCTTCGCGGAGACGTTCGGGCTCACCCTCGTGGGAAAGGAGACGGTGCCGGAAGAGAAGGTGAGGATCGCCATGTTCAAGGTGGGGGAGAGCTACGTGGAGCTCCTGGAGCCGCTTTCCCCTGACAGCAACCTCGCCAAGTTCCTGGAGAAGAGGGGGGAAGGCATCCATCACTTTGCCTTAGCCTACGAGGACGTCAAGGCAGCCACGGAGTACTGCAAGCTCAAGGGGGCTGTGATGGTCTACCCTGAACCCGAGGAGCTCTCCGACCGAACCGTCAACTTCGTCCATCCGAAGTACACCCACGGAGTCCTGTTGGAGCTGATCAAGAGGGCGGAAGGGTGAACGCTTGTGGCTGACCTTCGCAGGTCGAGGGGCGTTGGGAGGGCTAAGAGGGAAGGCCTTTCAGAGATGTTGAGAAGATGGGAGGCGGAGGTGCTCAAGCCGTACCTGGCAAGGTCCCCTGAGAGGAAGGTCGAGTTCTCGTCGGATTCAGGCGTCCCTTTCAGCAGGCTTTCGACCCCAGTCGAGCAGGAGGAGAGGGGATGGAAGTACGAGGAGAGGCTGGGCTTCCCCGGGGAATACCCGTTCACCAGAGGAGTACATCCGACCATGTACAGGGGACGCCCGTGGACCATAAGGCAGTACGCCGGGTTCGGGTCGGCGGAGGACACGAACCGCAGGTACAAGTACCTGCTCCAGGAGGGGCAGACGGGCCTAAGCGTGGCCTTCGACCTTCCCACTCAGCTGGGCCTTGACCCCGACGACCCCAGGGCCGTTTACGAGGTGGGGAAGGTGGGCGTCTCCGTGCCGTCCGCGAAGGAGATGGCCCTGGTCTTCGAAGGCATCCCCTTAGATAGGGTCTCCACTTCTATGACGATAAACGCCACGGCAATGGAGATGCTCGCCTCCTACGTGGCGGCCGCGGAGGCGAGTGGAGTGGACGGGGCCGCGCTGAAGGGGACGGTTCAGAACGACATACTGAAAGAGTACGTAGCGAGGAACAACTTCATCTACCCGCCGAAACCGTCGATGAGGTACGCCACGGACATAATCATGTACTGCGCTAGGGCGATGCCTCAGTGGAACAGCATAAGCATCAGCGGCTATCACTTCGAGGAGGCAGGGGCCACCCCCGCCCAGGAGGTTGGCTTCACCCTGGCGGACGGGATGGAATACACGAGGGCACTCCTGCAGAGGGGGATGAGGGTGGACGAGTTCGCCCCTCGTCTCTCGTTCTTCTTCGCCTCCAGGACGAACCTCTTCGAACAGGTGGCCAAGTTCAGGGCGGCGAGGAGGATGTGGGCTAAGATAATGAAGGAGAGGTTCGGTGCGAGTGACCGGAGGTCGATGGCGATGAGGTTTCACGCCCAGACGGCGGGGGTGACCATGACTGCGCAGCAGCCGGAGGTCAACATAGTGCGCACGACCTTGCAGGCCCTGGCCGCCGTCCTCGGAGGGGCGCAATCGCTGCACGTTAACTCCTACGACGAAGCCCTGGGGCTGCCGACGGAGAAGGCCGTAAAGCTCTCCGTCAGGGTGCAGCAGGTCCTCTTGATGGAATCAGGGGTGGCCGATTCCGTGGACCCGGCAGGAGGCTCTTACCTGATCGAAGAGCTCACGGACAAGGTGGAGGAGGAGGCGTGGAAGGTCTTGGACGCGATTGAGAAGGCTGGAGGGATGGTGAAGGCGATAGAGGCGGGTTACCCGCAGAAGGAGATAGCCAGGAGTGCTTACGAGTACCAGCTGAGGGTGGAGAAGGGCGACGTGCCCATAATAGGTGTGAACGTCCTGCAGGAGGAGGGGGAGGCCGAGATGGAGACGATGAAGGTGGACCCTGCCGCCAGGGACAGGGTCATAGCCAGGCTCAGGGAGCTGAGGGACAAAAGGGACCAAGTAAGGGTGGAGTCGTCCCTGAGGGAGCTGGAGAAGGCCTGCGAAGACCCCGAAGTGAACCTCTTCCCCAAGGTCCTCTCATGCATGAAGGCTGGCTGCACGGTGGGCGAAGTCAGCGGGGTGTTCAGGAGATCGTGGGGCGAGTGGTCCCAGTAGGGGCTCAAAATCCCAACCTTCCGGCTACGGTGGACGCCAAGCCCTTTGCGGTCAACATGTCCTGGACTACGGCTGCCGCCATGACCAAGCCACAGGACAAATCCAACCCCGACGAATGCCCCCTCCCGACCACTTCCTCTACCGAGAGCACAAACGCATCCCCATCTCCTCGGAAGGCGGAGGCGACCAAGGCCTCCACGTCTTCGTCCATCTCCCCCTCCTGCATGTGCTCGACGAGCTTGGCGCTAGCCCAGCTTGTCCTGCTTTCGACTTCCAAGGGGTCCAGCCTCATCGGTTCGAACCCTAGCCTCGAAGAAGCCAAGTTGTAAAGGCAAAGGAACCCTGAGAGGAAGTCGTCGAACGACGGAGTGAACCCAGACCCCAGGCCCAAGAGCCCAACGGCGTTACGCATGAAGGTCGGCGAACTGAAGCCCGGGGGACGGATGAAGTTCTCCCTGAAGAAGGCCCTGTACTGAGTGAAGGCCGGGCTCGTCTCGTCCACCATGCTTCCCTGCAGGTTGAAGGCCTGCAGGAGCGTGGCGCTGGCCAGCAGATGGTCGGAGAGCTTCGAGAAGCCCTGCAAGTCGAAGAGCGAGGCTACATCAGAGTTGGAATAGCGTCCTTCGCCCAGGCTTATCGCCAGGGGACCAACGGCAAGCCTCCCTCCGACGAGCGTAGCCCCTTCCCCCGGACTTAGCAGCGAGGGGAAGGGTTCCCCTCGTTCCTCGACGTTGATGTTCACAGGGCTCCTCACCCTCTTCGTCGTGACGCTGATGAGGTCTCCCGTCTTCGTCTTCAGGTAGAAGGAGCTCGGGAATATGTGTTCCACCGAGCCCACTTCTCCTGTCCCGTGAAGCTCCAGGAGCCTCGAGGCCCTAGAGCCCACGCACCAGGCGAACAGAGGAACCAACGGAGGCCCTACAGGCCGTACTTCTCCGCGTAGCCCTTTAAGGCCTTCTTGAACATCTCCATTGGGAAGATGACGAGCCCAGCCCCCACCTGTCCCACACCTGGGTCCTTGTGGGCTATCCCCGTGTTGATGTTGGGCGTGATCCCCGTCTTCACCACCTTCCTGACGTCCACTCCCGTAGGCGTCCCTGAGAAGTCAAGGTTAGGGATGAGGAAGTACCTGTGCTTGGTGTACGTTATCTCGTACATCTTCCTAGTTATCTCCATTGCCTTCGAGACGCTTCCTCCCACCCAGGAGATGATAGCGGGCGCCGCCGCCATGGCGAACCCACCGTAGCCGGCCGTCTCCGTGATCGAGCTGTCCCCCAAGTCCGGGTTGGCGTCCTTCGCAGAGAAACCAGGGAACCACAGCCCGTCCACCATCGGGGCCGGGGCGGTATACCATTCGTCCCCAAGCCCGCTAACCCTTATCCCTATGTCCGTCCCGTTCCTCGCCATCGTAGTCACGATGGTGCTGTACTTTATGCCGTGGGCGGCCATCGTCATCGCCTTCGCCGTAGCCATCCCCAGGTTAAGGGTGGTGAAGTTGTTGGCGTTCATGAAAGAGAAGGACTGCTTGAGCTCCTCCTTCCCCACTCCCGAGGACAGGAGGTATCCGGTCAGCTCCCTGATGAAAAGCCCCGTGGCGGCGACGTACCTGTTATGGCAGTCGTCGCCCATGGTGAGGGCCTGCGCGATTATGGGCTTGAAGGCCATCCCCGGCTTCTCCTTCTTGAGCTCGGTAAGGCCCGCGCCCAGGGTTGGGGCGAAGACGTCCTCCATGAACTTCAGCCTGTTGATGACTTCTTCGCTGTAAGCCCCGTACCTGAGCACCTTCCCGATGCCCTCGTTCAGGTTGCTGTACGCCTTTGTCCCGTACTTCCTGTCCGTCACCTGATACACGGGCATGGAAGGCGAGATTATGCCGGCCATCGGACCCACGGCGTCGTGGTGGTGGCATGGCTCGAACTCAACCGCGCCCGCCTTGACCAACCTCTCCGCTTCCTCCGCGTCCTTCGCCCATCCTTCGTATATGCAGGCCCCCAGGACCGCACCCTTGACTGGGCCGGCCATCCTCTCCCAGGTGATCGGGGGGCCCGCGTGAAGGAGGAGCTTGTCCTTCATCCCAGGTATGAGCTTTATGGCCGGGCCGATGTCCGTCCAGAATGGGTCGGCCTCCATCATGCGCTCCACGGCGAGGAGGTTGGCCTTCTCGACTTCCACCCTGAGGTCCGTTGAGACAGCCATCAGATGCACCGAAAGTTCATGCGCTCGCCCACCGTATAAAAGCTTTGCTGGCCGGAGCGCGTTGTATGATACAGTCGCCAACGACAGGCCACATTTATGCACTAACAGCAAAAGAAAGAAGATGGCATGCGATGTTGAGAGGACGGCACGCATGAGGCAAACAGTTTAATAATGACGCACGGATATGGAGAATCTGCAGGTCTTGTGCCATGCCGTTCGTCAAGAACGTCGTAAAGGGCAACTTCTACAAGGACTCTCTTCAGCTGATGCAGATCTCCGAAGAGGCGAAGAAGATAGCCGGGGTCAGGGACGCCGCCGTGGTGATGGGGACCTCCACGAACAAGGAACTGCTGGAAAGGCTCGGCCTCCTCACGAAAGAAGGTAGGGATGCTAGGGAGGAAGATATGGTGCTGGCAGTGATGGTTGAGGATGAAGGCCAACTGGACCCCGCCATCTCGAGGCTGGAGGAGCTGTTGACGAGGCCGGCGCAGGCCAAGGCAAGGGCATACTACAACCTGGATGAGGCCCTCTCGGCCATGCCCGACGCCAACCTGGCCGTCGTGTCCGTCCCCGGAGAACATGCGAAGGAAATAGTGAAGAAGCTCTTGGATAGGGGCGTGCACGTGCATCTCTTCAGCGACCATGTACCCCATGAAGACGAGGCGTACCTGAAGAAGTACGCTAGCGAAAGGGGCCTTTTCGTCCTGGGGCCTGGGGCGGGCACTTCCATAATAGGGGGGAAGGCCATAGCCTTCGCCAACGTGGTGAACAGGGGGGACATCGGCATCGTAGCGGGAGCAGGGACCGGCCTTCAGGAAGTGAGCGTCCTGATCAGCAGGGCGGGAGGGGGTATATCCGAAGGCCTTGGGATAGGTGGAGGCGACCTGAAGGACTACGTGGGTGGGATAATGGCGTTGGACGGGATCAGGGCCCTCGAGGCTGACCCCATGACCTCCGTCATCTGCTTAGTGAGCAAGCCTCCAAGCCCCAAGACCCTCGAAAAGGTCATTTCCTTCGTGGAGGCTCAGACCAGGAAGAAGTACGTCCTCTGCTTCTTGGGCAGGGAAAAGTATGAGGTGAACGAAAGGTTGAGGGGAAGGGTCTTCGCCACCAAGTCTCTGCACCTGGCCGCCGTCCGGGCGGTCGGGCTGTCGGCTGGGGAAAGGGCGGAGGGCATGATAGAGAGGATCTCCATGTCCAGGGATAGGTTGGAGGGACTGGCCTCCGAAATAGCTTCCCGCCTTAAACCGGAGCAGAAGTACGTCAGGGGGCTGTATACAGGGGGTACCCTCACGTACGAGACGATGCTGATCTTCACCGAACTGCTCGGAGGCGTATATTCTAACGCCCCCATCGACGATAGTTTCAAGCTCAAGGACAGCTACACCAGCTTCGAACACACGCTTGTGGACCTTGGTGAGGAGGAGTTCACGGCCGGGAGGGCTCACCCCATGATAGACCCGACGGTCAGGAAGCTGAGGTTGGTTGAGGAGGCCAAGGACAAGACCGTCGCGGTCGTCATGATGGACGTCATGTTGGGTTACGGGTCGAACAGGGACCCGGCCGGGGCGATGGTGGGCCCGATAAGGGAAGCGGTGGCGATCGCTGTGAAGGACGGAAGGGAGCTGCCCATCCTCGCCCACGTGTGCGGGACGGACTTGGACCCTCAGCCGCTCAGGGAACAGGAGGAGAAGCTGGCCAGGGAGGGTGTCATCCTCTTCCCAACGAACGCTCAGATGGCGGTGGTTGCGGCGCTAGCGGCGACGAGAGGCCAGATACCAAAGGACGTAAAGGACAGGGTCCTTAAGGAGTACCTTGGGCTGTAGGGGGTGCGTGACTTGTCACAGCAGGCCAAGAAGCTGTTCGGGTCCGAGCTGAAGGTCATAAACGTGGGGCTGGAGATATTCCATGACGACCTCGCGGCGCAGTCCGTCAAGGTGATTCAGGTGAACTTTACCCCCCCTCCGAAGATAGAGAAGGAATACGAGGACATCCTTTCCAAGCTACTGTAGGAAAGAGGAAGGCAACGAAGTCACCCGCGCGAAGCCCTACGCTATCCGTCGGAAAGAAAAAGGAAGGATGAGGGGGAGGTAGCGCCCTAACTCTTGCCCTTCTTGTAGTGCTTGGCGGCGTCCTTCACTGCCTCGACTATCTGGAAGTACGTTCCACACCTACACACGCATCCGCTCAGGTATTCCTTGATCTCTTCTTCGGTGGCATCCGGGTTCGTCTCCAGCAAGTGGTGAGCGGTGACCACGAAGGCGGGAGTGCAGAACCCGCACTGAAGGGCGCCGTGCTCGACGAACGCCTTCTGCAGGGGAGAGAGGAGCTCCTCTCCAGCCAGTCCCTCCGCGGTCACAATTTCGCTGCCGTCCACGTCCACGCCAAGTATGAGGCAGGTCTTGACAGGCCTGCCGTCAACAAGGGCGGTGCAGAGGCCGCATTCCCCCCTCCAGCAGGCCGCCTTCACGCTCTTGACTCCCATCTTCTCGTGCAGGACGTCCAGCAGTAGTTCGTTGTCCTCTATGTCCGCCGACCTCTTGACCCCGTTGACCGTGTAAGTGACCTTACGCGCCATTGCCATCAAGCCTCCAGAAGCTCCTTCAGGAGGGCCGCCGTCTGCACCCTGATCAGGTGCTTCCGGTAGTCGGCCGTCCCCAGCACGTCAGTAACGGCTTCGACGGTGCCGTCCACGACGGCGAGGGCCTCCTCCACAAGCTTCTCGATGGGCCCTTCCCGCCGAAAGACCTTTTCGGCTTCGAAGGCTTCCACGGGTACCACGTTGACCGCCCCGTAAGTGAGGCGCACCACCCTCCTGCTCGGGTCGTCCTTGTTCGCCACCAGGGCACCGACGCTGGCTATGCTGAACTCCGTCCCCTTCGCGAACTTCACGTAACGGCTGACCGCGCCTGGCGGCGGTTCGGGGACGAATATCCTTACGGCTAGCTCATCCTGCCGTAGGGCGTTCTCCGCGGCCCCCTTGATGAAGTCGTGGATGCGGATCTTCCTCTCCCCCCTGGCGCTCCTGGCCACAACCTCTGCATCGAACAGCATGAGTGGCGCAGGGCTATCTATCCAGGGTATGGCTTCGCACAGGTCCCCCATCAACGTGGAGCGGTTCCGCAGGTTGGGATCGCTGAGGTTCTTGACTGCATCGTGCAACGCACGGTATTTCGACTTCAGCACTGCATAGCCCAGGAGCTCCGCTAGGGTGACCGCAGCCCCTATGGAGAGGCCCTCCCCTTCCTCGTACTTGAGCTCATGGAGCTCTGGGATCCCCTTTATGTCCATCACGTACCTGCAGTCGACCAGGCGCTCCTTCATGAACGCCAGGAGCCCCACCCCACCCGCCATGACCTTCGTCTCCTCTCCGTTCCTTGCCAGGAAGGCCAGGGCCTCGTCCAGGGTCTTCGGCTTGACGTATTCGAACTTCGGAAGGGTGAAGTACGGAGAGCCGAAGCTCATAGAGACACCTCCTTGACCTCGAGCGCCCTGAACTTTATGAATTCCTCCATCGCCCTTTCGACGACCTCGGGCCTCTGTTCCTTCAATGTCCTCCATACGTTCTCCGGGCTCATCGGCAGGGATGAGACCTTCACCCCCAGCCTGTTGAAGATGGCGTTGGCGATGGCGGGGGCTGACGCGATCATCACCATCTCCCCTATCCCCCTCGCGCCCAGGGGGCCGTCCGCCTGAGGAGTTTCGACGAGGTACTTGTCCACCCTTTCAGGGATGTCCTTGCATCTGGGAAGGTAGTAGTTGGTGAAGTTGGGGTTCATCACCCAACCCTGTTCGTCGAACTTGATGGATTCGTAGAGGGCAGTACCCTGTCCCATGATGAAACCGCCGTCCATCTGTCCATCCAGCAATAGTCTGTTGACGGCCTTCCCGACGTCGTAGACCTGCACGGCCCTGACGACCCGCACCTCCCCCGTCAGCAAGTCCAGCTCCACCTCGACGCCCGTGCCGCCGAAGGTGTGGAAGATGGTGGGCACCCCCTGCCCCGTGTCCGGGTCCAGGTAGGAGTTCAGGATGGACATGAACGTCCCCTTGCCGACTATGGGTCCCCCTATGGCGTTGCCGTTCTCGTAGGTATACCCCAGCACGAAGTCCGACAGTGGCTTGCTCATCCACGGCCTGCCTCTAACCGAGACCCTCCCCTCGTCTATCACGATGTCCTCCTCGGGTACCCTGAAGACCTGCTTGGCCATGTCCACTATCTGCCTCTTGGCGTCCCTTATGGCGTTGAGCAGGGCGTTCGCGTCGGTGAAGAGCCCCCTGCTTCCTACGGTCTGCCAAGTATAGGCCACGCTGTCCGTGCTCCTCAGGTTTGAGACCCTCACCTTTTCGAGAGGGAGGCCGAACTCTTCTGCCGCTATCATGCAGAGCGAAGTGGTCGTGCCCTGGCCGAAGCTTCCCGTCCCCACCATCAGGTCCAGGCTAGTGTCTTCGTTGAACTTTATGATGGCGGCGGCGGCCGCGTTGGGAGGTTGCGCGGGTCCCTTCAGGCTCAGCGCGAAGCCCTTGGCCCTGACCTTCCAGGGCTCCCTGGGCTGCTCCGGCTCCTCGAAGAACTTCAGCCCTTCCACCAGTGTCCTCAGCACCTTCTCGGGGTCCCCGGCATCCGACCTGAGCCTCTCGCCCGTCGCCGTGGTGGAAGTCCCTGGCTTAGCGAGGTTGATCAGCCTGATCCTGAACGGGTCTATCCCCAGTTCCTTTGCTGCATGGTCTATCACCTGCTCCAGCGCCCAGTGGCTCTCGGGGTACCCGAAGCCTCTCATGGCTGTGGTGCATACCTTGTTGGTGTAGACGGCGAGGGACTCTATGTGCACGTTATGTATCTCGTACGACCCTTCCCCGGAATACCCCGCGGCCCTGCAGACGTTGACGGTGTAGTCCGCGTATCCCCCCGCGTCCATGATGAACCTCGCGTCGTACGCCACTATGTGTCCGTCCTTCTTGAAGCCCGCCTTTACGTGCGCCTTGAACCCCTCGCGGACCGCAGCGGAGACGAACTGCTCCCTCCTGGATAGGACGAGCTTCACGGGCCGATAGCCCGCCTTCTTCGAAAGCATGGCCACGAGCGCCTCCCATCCCAGCCCAGCCTTGCCGCCGAAGCCTCCTCCGACGAAGGGGACACGTATGACGATGTTGTTTATCGGGATGCCCAAGGAAAGGGCCATCAGGTAGCGTGTAGCGAAGGGAGACTGCGCGCTCGTCCAGACGTCTATCAGCCCGTCCTTATGATAGTGGGCGATCACGCTGTGCGTCTCCATGAAGGCATGGCTCACGTGAGGCATGGTGTAGTCCTCCTCGAGTATCAGGTCAGCTTCCCTGAAGCCTTCTTCGACGTCGCCGTGTTTGAGCTCGAACCTGTTGGCTATGTTCGTGCCGGGTATGGGCTTGAAGGCAGGGGAGACCCTGTACTCTCCAAGCTTCTCGTGCAACAGCGGGGCGTCGGGCTTCAACGCATCTTCCACCGTGAAGACGGCCGGCAGAGGGTCGTATTCCACCTCCACCCTTTCGGCCGCCTCTTCCGCCGCCTGGATGGATTCGGCTATGACGGCGGCCACGGGATGCCCCACCCAACGGACCTTATCTATGGCCAGGACGTCCCTGTCACCCACATAGATGCCCAGCCTGAACGGAAAGTCCTTACCCGTCGCGATCGCCACGACCCCGGGGACCTTCTCCGCATCGGAGGTGTCTATGTTAACTATCCTCGCGTGGGGGACGTTGCTAACTACAAGCTTGGCGTAAAGTTGCCCCGGAACGTCCATGTCGAACGTGTAGGTGGCGGCCCCGGTCACTTTCAGATGAGAATCCAGCTGAGGAATAGGCTTGCCTATGTATCGTGTCGTCAAACTTCTCGCCTTGACAAAAGATTATAGAGTCTATCTCCCGATAAAAACGTATCGCCCAACCCTTCAAGTTATAGCCTTTCCTTCAAAGAACAGGCAAGAAGATGGCAGGTTCTCCGCAAACTTTGCACGGAGGCGCCGGAACTCGGTCAGGACAGCTTTTCCTTGACGCAGGTGAAGATCTGGTCAACCAGCTTCTTCGCCGCGCCCTCTATCATGGAGGAGGCGAGGCTGCCCAGCGGACCGCTCACCTTGGCGTCTGAACTGTAGGTCAACTCCGAGCCTCCTGATGCCGCCTCCTTGAGGTCTATGAGGACGTCAGCGTTGAACGAACTGGCCGCGCCGGAGCCTGAGATGACCAGCTTCGCATGATATCTTTCCCTGTCGTTCTCTGCTATGACGCAGGTCACGGCGAAGGTGCCCTTGATGAAACCCACCCCCGCCTTTATCCTGGCGAATATCTTGTTCCCATCTATCCTGCTTTCCTGGAGACCAGGGAGGCAGGTCACTATCTTGTCCGGCGTGGAGACGAAGTCCCACGTCTTCGCCCTGTCTGCGGGAACCACGAAACTGCCCTTTATCTGGATGGTCATCGGGATGGGTGCGAGGCCGGTCGTTATTTAAGCGTTTGTAACGTGGGTCAGGCATGCTTCACGCTGTCCGGCGCGAGCAGAAAAAAGTTCATCACTTTCCGAAATCGAAGGCGACGACCCTGGCGAACGCGGCTTCCCCGCCCTTGAAAAGCCATGGGAAACATCCGATGGTGGTGCGCACCGCCTTCCTTCCGCCTAACACCTGCTCTATCTGGCCTCCTAGGTTCTCCATGTGGATGCAATCGTGGGGGAAGAGGACGTTGTGAGTGAGCTGGTAGTCTTCAGGCGGAAAGAGCTTGGCGAGGTTCTCTTCGCCGAACTTCTTTGCGGCGGCCGCCCTCACCTTCTCGCTGACCCTTGGCAGGAACCTGCCTATTGGCAAGTTCATCGGGTGGTCTGTTGAGACGGCGTCCAGCCCCCATAGGTGGACCTTCTTCTTGAGGAGCCAGTCGCAGAATTCCCTGACGGGGCCCGGATGCATGTGTATGTACCTCTCCTCGTCGGCGGTCCCCTGTGGCTTCGGCTTCTGGTACCACGCGTACTTGCTCCATCCGGTGTAAAGGACGAGGATGTCCCCCTCCTTTACTCCCCCCGCCTCCTTCGCGTTCTTCTCCACCAGTTCCGAGGTGTAGATCCCCAGGTCGCCCACCTCGCTGACGTCGACGATCACGCCTGGGCCGTAGAGCCATTCCAGAGGTATCTGGTCGATGGTCTTTCCGTTGGTGACGAAGTGCAGAGGCGCGTCAAGGTGGGTGCCGATGTGGTTTGAGCTCATTATGTACTGCGCGTTCACGCCGTGCTCCGGCTTCCTCTTGATGAACTTCACTTCGAAGGCGGGGTAGAGCGGCCAGAAGGGCGTTTCCTGGTTCAGCGGTTGAGAGAGGTCGTATAGCTTAACCATGTGCCATTCTCCGAGGTATGCTCCAGGTCGTAGCGATATAAGCATTTCTCGCGTTGTGGGGCTGCAAATATAGCAAGTTGCTCGGCCGAGCGTGAAAACAATGACAGGCTTTCGGGCACCTACGCCGAGGCGGGCCATGGGCGGCGTTACGTCGCCAACTTCAGGTTCCCCTCGAGGCATAGCCGGGCCGGCCGGTGGACCAACGACCTGAGGCGGGGCTCTGCTTCCGCCCGAGCGGGGCGTGTACCTCTCCTCCCTTGAGGGGGAAACGGAACACGCAAGAGAAGACGTCCCAGAACCGTCTGACCATCCCCTTCATCAGTTACAGATATTACGATCATTACGGACGGTCGTCGAACGGACGTGCTTCACAGAAGCAGAGGCCGGCTCGCTCCACGTAAACCTGACGGTAGCACCCCCCCATGGGTGCGCAAGTTAAAGAAAAAGCGCTGTGGATGACGCCTAGTACTCCTTTAGCGCCTTTGCGAAGATGTAGTACAGTACGAATGAGAGGACGACCGCGGCGTACCAGATGGGGCCACCCGGGAACGGTATGGATACGCCTCCCACCTCCAGCTTGGCCAGGAGATAGTTTGGTGACATGTAGGCCAGAGCATAGGATATTATCCACGTGACTATCACGGCCAGGTAGCCGGAGACGCTCCATCCACCGTGGTACCAGTATCCTCCCTGTCCGTAGGTGTATAGCTTCTGGAGGTCGAGCTTGCCCTTCGCGATCAGGTAATAGTGTGCGATCATCGGGCCGGCGATCGGACCGAGGAGGATACCGTAGTTGGAGGCCCAGTTGGTGAAGTAGTTCACGTACTGGGGGGCATTCGAGGCGGCCCACCACGGCGCCACGAAGAATGCCACGATGGCCGAACCGAGGACGGCGTTCTTCCAGCTGAGCTTAAGGCTGTTCATCAGTAGGTCTATCACGGGTGGAGAGTTCGCCGTAATGTCGGTGGACCACGGCGCAAGGAAGGCGAAGAGGAGGCCCAACAGGATGGCGAGCGCGCCTGGTGCGTATGTTATGATGATGATCTGAGGGAGGGCGTTGAAGCCCAGGCCTGAGAGGGTTGCAAGGGTGTATCCTATGGCGGTGCCTCCCATCTGGGCCAGCACCACACCCACGATGAGCCCTATCCAGACCGCGCTCCACTTCTTCGCTCCCCTTGCGAGGTCGGAGATGTTGAGTGCCACCGTCGCCCACCAGTTGGTCTGCACGGCCAGGTAGATGAAGAAGGAGACGCTAGCATATCCCGCCGTCGACACGTACAGCTTGGGGATGTTCGCCGCGAACTGTGGCTGAGTGCTCATCCACCATGCCAGCCATATGAAGTAGATCAGCATGATGGGTCCGGCGTAGTCGGCCATCTTCCCGATGCCTTTCAGTCCGAACCTCAGCACAATGACGAACGACCCCAGGTAGAGCAGCAGGAAAACGATGAGCCAAGTGAACGATGCCTCCGTCGCCGCCTCGGCGCTCATTCCTATGGCGTACAGGACTATCAGGGCGAGCGCGTTCGACCCACCCCACGCTTCTATTCCGAACCAGATCATCCCGGCGAACGCCCTCAGGAAGTTCATGATGTGCACTCCCTTGAAGCCGAAGGACGCCCTCAGCTGGACGGGGAAGGTGATCCCATGCTTCACCCCCGCTATCGAGTTGAGTCCCATCACTATCACTGCAGCCAAGTTTCCTATGCCTGCGCCAATTATCGCCTGCCAGATGTCCAGGCCGTTTATGGCCGCGATGGGGCCCAACAGGAACATGGGGATGTTGGTGTTCATGCTGAACATCATGAAGCTGAACGTGAGGGCGCTGTAAGTCTTCGCCGTTTCTGGTACGGGCAGAAGGTCGGGGTTCTCGTTGTAACCGATCGGTTTTACTGTCGCTGACGTTGCAGATTCAGACATGTGATTCACTTGCGTTAAGCGAATGTTGGATTCCGAGCAAGGGATATATAAAGGTTCTCGGCCGCGAGCCGTTTCAAAAGTTCTTGCAACAATTGCCGTCTGCGTTGCAGATAATACTATGGTCTTCCAGACACCCATATATGGCGCGCCCTGCGAGGCTACTGGGAAGACATGGGTTGAGGTTGGGGAAGGTCGAATGGGGGGACTTCTCGATCTCCACCGAGGATGGCTGGAGGTTCCTGAAGCATGGAGGCACTAAGAGGAAGGGCTTCCTAGAGCTGGACTGTAACCTCCTTGGCCGGGTCAAGGTGAAGTGGGGCCCGTTCCTGAGCAGAGATGAAACCGACGATATAGAGAGGATAATGTCGAACTACGAATGGGGGATAAGGCACAAGGTCAGGAGGAAGCCCAGGAAGACGTTCAAGACCTCAGTCCGTGACCACGAGGCCAGGCTGGTGCACTGGTTCGATGGCTCCCCCTTCTTCGCCTGCCTCGTGTGGCGGTGCAGGGGCAGCGCAAAGGACTTCGCCGTGGAGCTGGAGCCCAGCAGGGGGCTCGCCGAACGGGAACTGCTAGACGGGATGGCTACGGTATGTAGGGGGCTGGCCTGCCATCTGGGGGGAAGATGGGGGTTCGATTTCGACCTCGCCCTGCCAGGATACGACCTGGAGAGGATGCTGCTCACAGATGAGAGGGGGACGATGAACCTTAGGGGCAGGCGCAACGGCCTGACGATATCTTGGTGGGAGGGTGAGAGCGGCGGGGAGCGCTGGCGAGCGGAGCATTTCGAAGGGGAGATCTCGAAGGCGTTCGCGGACCTCTCCGAGGTGGAAACAGGGCAGGAGGTGGTCTTCGGCCATGTCGCTTCGAGACATCGGTTCGCCTTCTCCTTCAGGCCCCTCCCCCTGACGAAGAGGCGCGGGGAGGGGGTGAGCTACCTCTGGGAGTGCCCAGGCACCCTCAGGAGGTACGCCCTGACCATGGTCGCGGAGGAGGGGGCGATGGAGGAGCTACTGAGCTCGGTGAAGGGCCAGGCCTTGTGCCACAGGCCGGCCGCAAGCGGATAGAGTTTTAAACGTACGACCTCGATACTGCCCTCGCGATGGCTGCCACGTCTGCTCGAGACCCTTACGAGGACCTGAACAGGATACGAGAATCGGTCAACTCTCTGTCGAGGAACGAAAGGGCTAGGGTGCAGCATGAGAAGGGGAAGATGACTGCCAGAGAGAGGATTGACCTCCTGCTGGACCCGGGCTCCTTCGTGGAGCTGGACCCGTTCAAGATGCCCTATGGGGAGGAGTTCTCCAGGGAGAAGGCCAACATGTTCGGGGACGGCCTCGTCATGGGGTATGGGACGGTGGGAGGCAGGACGATAGTCGTCTACGCCGAGGACTTTACGTACATGGGCGGCTCCATGGGCAGGACTCACCTCGAAAAGATAGCACAGGCGCTCGCCTTGGCGGCCGACATGAGGGTGCCCGTGGTCGGGCTCTACGATTCCGGAGGGGCGAGGATACAGGAAGGGGTGCAGTCCTTGGCGGAAATGGGCGCCATGTTCTTCAACAACGTCATGGCGTCCGGGGTCGTCCCCCAGATCGCCGTGATAATGGGGCCATCAGCCGGAGGGGCCTGCTACAGCCCGGCCCTGACGGACTTCGTCATAATGGTGGAGAAGACCAGCTACATGTTCATCACGGGGCCAAAGGTGGTCAAGAGCGTGACGGGCGAGGATGTCTCGTTCGAGGGGCTGGGAGGTGCGAAGGTGCATTCCGCCAGCAGTGGGGTGGCCAGCTTTACGGCGAAGGACGACGGGGAGGCCATAGCGCTCGTGAAGAGGCTTCTATCTTACCTGCCGTCAAGCTATAGGGACGCTCCGCCCACGGTCTTGTCCGCCCAGCCCGTCGACCTAGTGGACAGGGCCGTGAACTCCATCATCCCGCTGGACCCCAAGAAGGGCTACGATGTGAGGAAACTCATAAGGGCCGTCTTCGACGCCGACTCCTTCCTGGAGGTGGCCCGCGCCTTCGCCCCAAACTCCGTCGTCGGCTTCGCAAGGCTGGCGGGCTTCGTAGTAGGAGTGGTGGCCACCCAGCCCATGGTCTTGGCGGGGACGCTGGACATAGACGCCTCCGACAAGATCGCTAGGTTCGTGAGGTTCTGTGATTCGTTCAACATCCCCTTGGTCACCTTCGTGGACACCCCGGGCTACCTGCCGGGGTTGAACCAGGAGCACGGAGGGATAATCCGGCACGGCGCCAAAGTGATATACGCTTACAGCGAGGCGACGGTCCCCAAGCTGACCGTCGTGGTGAGGAAGGCGTACGGAGGCGCATACATAGCGCTCTGCAGCAAGAAGCTGGGCGCGGACGTGGTGTACGCGTACCCAACGGCGGAGATCGCTGTGATGGGGCCCGAGGGCGCCATAGAGATAATAAGGAGGAGGGAGCTCGAGGCTGCCCCACCGGAGAAGAAGGATGAGGTCTTCGCCAGGATGGTCGAGGAATACCGGTCGGAATACATGAACCCCTACATTTCGGCCGCCAAGGGATACGTTGACCTGGTGATCGAGCCCGCGGAGACCAGGAAGATGCTGGCGAGCGCTTTGGCGAACCTCACGAGGAAGAAGAGGAGGGTGAGCAGGAAGCCGCCCAGGGTCCACGGGAACATCCCGTTATAGCTAGCTCGAGGAAGCGCGCACGGTCATGTTCATCACGATCTCGGCTATGTCCGCGGCGTACTCCGAACATCTCCTGATGTCTTCCACTATCAACTTCACGGAGACGCCGTCCCCTTTGCCTCCGGCGGCCCTAGAAAGGATGACGGACTCCAGCCCCCTGCATTTCGCGACCACATCGAAGACCCCCTCCGCCTCTGCGTAATCTCTCTTGAAGAGGGAAGCCATGCTCGCCTCCAGGGCCCTGGTCGTGAGCTCCTTCAGCTCCCCCAGCTGCGCCAGCAGGCCCTCGCCAAGCCCCTCTTCCAGACCGAGGGACGCATGCGCCACCCTGGCGGCGTGGTCCGCGATGCGTTCTAGGCTCTTCACCACCACGCGGTAGCCCAGGCAGTCCGATGGACTGCTCAGGCCTACGTCCTTCAGGACGGCCCTGTCCGCCACGGCCCCGACGAGCTGCCTGATGACGTACAGGCTGAACCTGTCCACTTCGTCGTCAGACCTGATGACGATATTCGCCAGGTCCCTGTCCAGGGTCTCGACGGCCCTGTACGCATCTCTGAGCATGTATGTGGCGATCGTGGCCATCCTCCTCAGGGCGTCTTCTATGGGCAGTTGTGGGAAGCTAAGTAGGACCTGGACCACCATGCCGTCGGCCGATTCAGAGACGACCTCGGTCCCGACGAGACGCGTCCTGACGATCTCCTTCACGGCCTCCTTCTGCGCCAGGGTCACACCTTCCTCGGAATAGACCCTCATCACATCGTATCCCCCGACGTAGAGCGAAACGAGGTGCCTGACCAGGCTGTCCGGACTCGTGTGAGGGTCCACTCTTATCGATGCCTCATCCCTGCCTTCGGGCCTAGGCTGACGCCTCGGGTAGAGCAACAAGGACCCGTCCGCCTGAGGGTAGATGAAGACCAGGTCCCCCTGCCGGATGCCCTGCTCCACCACCCACTTCTTCGGAAGGTTCACTATGTACGAAGAGCGGCCAGTGAACTGGACCCTCCTCGCCTCAGCTTCATCTTCCATCTTCAAGCCTTCGCGACGGGTGTCGTGCGGCCGCCTATAAGAATCTATATTGATCTTACTCCGAATATACTCAGTATCCGCCTTCTCTATATAGGCGTCTGCCGCACGCATCGAACGATGCACATGACAAGACCGAGAAAGCACAGGGCGGTCAGCGCCGTGGTCGTGGTGGCGGTGCTGGCCATCGTGGGCGTTGGCCTTCTTGCGGCTTCCCTGCTTCAGGGAGGCCCTTCGGGCACGGCCCCTGGATTCCGGGGGCAACTCCAGGGCGCGGGGGCGACCTTCCCGTACCCGTTCTACTCCAAGCTGGCTGCTGAGTATTCGAAGGTCGTCCCAGGGGTGCAGGTCAACTACAACTCGATAGGGAGCGGAGGTGGGATAAGGCAGTTCACCGACAAGACCGTGGACTTCGGAGCGAGCGATGCCCCTCTGACCGGAGCTCAGTACTCCGGCGTGGAAGGCGTCCTGCACGTACCCATGGTGATAGGAGGGGTGGTGGCTGCCTATAACGTCCCGGGGCTGAGCTCAGGCCTCAGGCTGACGGGGGACGTCCTCGCCCGCATCTTCTTGGGCGAGATCACATCCTGGGGCGACCAAGACATCAGGTCCCTCAACCCATCGTTGGACCTCCCCGACAAGCCCATAGTCGTCGTCCACAGGTCGGACGGGAGCGGAACGACCTTCGTCTGGACGCAATACCTGTCGACCGTGAGCGAAGCCTGGGCAAGCAGGGTCGGCGCGAGCACCTCAGTCAACTGGCCCGTGGGCTTGGGCGGAAGCGGCAACAACGGAGTGGCTGGGCTGATACAGCAGAACCCATACTCGATAGGATACGTGGAATACACGTACGCCGTCCTGAACGACATGACCGTCGTTTACCTGCAGAACGCAGCAGGGATGTTCGTCCCGCCGACGGCGGAGGCGTTCTCGGCCGCGGCGGAGGCCGCCTCTCTCAGCCTTCCAAGGGGGGACCAGAGCTGGTCCCAGGTCTCGATCGTCAGGGCGTTGGCGAACGACACCCGGGCCGGCGCTGCCTACCCCGTGACGAGTTTCACGTACGTCCTGATCTACAGGGACATGTCCGTCGTCCCGGGGATGAACCTGGACAAGGCGAGGGCGCTTGTAAAGTTCCTCTGGTGGGCGATACACGAGGGCCAGAGCTACGCGCAGCCCCTGGGCTACGTGCCCCTCCCTTCCTCCGTTGTAACCCTAGATGAGGCGACGCTCAGGATGGTCACGTTCTCTGGGGAGCCTCTTCTGTAGCGGACGTGAGGGCGCCGGAATGCCCAGCCATCCGATCCGCGGAGGGGACCGGATCTTCCGGGCGGCAGCCATGGCCGCGGCTACCATCGCATTGTTCCTTGTCTTGGGGATCGCCTACACCCTGCTCGAGGGTTCCTATCCATCCGTGGGTAGGTTCGGCCTCGGGTTCATCTTAGGGACGGAATGGGACCCGGCAATCAAGATGGCGTTCGGTGCGCTACCACTGATCTGGGGGACCCTGGTTACTTCGGCCATCGCGCTCCTGCTCGGGGTTCCTGTGAGCTTGGGCGTGGGCCTGCTGCTCTCCGAGTTCGCTCCTCGTCGTTCGCGCTTCCCCCTCTCGCTCCTGGTCGAGCTGCTCGCGGCCGTGCCGAGCGTGGTCTACGGCCTTTGGGGGATCTTCATACTTGCGCCCACGCTCAGAGACTTCGTCTATCCCGCACTTCAGGCGGCCCTGGGCTTCCTGCCGTCCTTCTCCGGGAGCTACTCCGGGCTGGGGGTCCTCACGGCAGGAATCATTCTGGCGATAATGATCGTCCCGACGGTTTCGGCGGTATCTAGAGAAGTCTTTTCGGCCGTCCCGAACTCGCAGAGAGAGGCATTCTTCGCCATCGGGGCCACAAGATGGGAGGTCGCCCGACACGTCTTCAGCTATGCGAGGAGCGGGGTCATAGGGGCGGTGACCCTAGGGTTGGGAAGGGCCCTGGGAGAGACGATGGCGGTCACGATGGTCATCGGGAACCGCTTCGAGATCCCTTCCTCGTTATTCCAGCCGGGATACACCATGGCGGCGCTCATCGCTAGCGAATTCAACGAAGCGACGGACCCCCTTTACGTGTCGTCCATAGTGGAGGTGGGCCTTCTGCTCTTCGCCATCACGCTCTCCGTCAGCATCGTGGCGAGGCTTCTGGTCAGGAGGAGCATGAAACTTTTCAGAGAGGTGGGGAACGAATGAAGGACATCCTACTCAAGAGGCGCGTCAAGGGCCGTATCTACATCGCCCTCTGCTATGGCGCACTGGCAGTCGCGCTAGTTCCCCTTTTGAGCATACTCCTTGTGACGACGTCGAAGGCGCTACCGGTCATCGATTCGCAGTTCGTGACGCAGCTCCCTGCTCCCGTGGGGTCCCCCGGTGGTGGCATAGCGAACGCGATACAGGGGACGGCCATCGTGGTGGGGGTGGCCTCCCTCATCGGCATTCCCGTAGGCGTCCTGTCTGGCATATACCTGTCCGAGTACGGCGGGAAGTTGGCCGACCTGGTCCGTTTCCTCAACGAAGTGCTGACGGGCTTTCCCTCCATCGTCGTCGGCCTGTTCGTCTGGGGGACGATCGTAATGACACTGCATCACTTCGCGGCCATCGCCGGCAGCATCGCCCTCTCGATCCTGATGATACCCGTTGTATCCAGGACGACCGAAGAATCCCTCAAGCTTGTTCCGAAGGACCTGAGGGAGGCGGCCTTGGCCCTCGGCATCCCCAAATGGAGGACGACGCTGAGCATCGTGCTGAGCTCGGGCAGGAACGGCGTGATCACTGGCTCGATCTTAGCGGTCTCGAGGGTAGCCGGGGAAACGGCGCCCATGCTTCTGACTTCGCTCAGCTCCTCCTTCTGGTTTTCTTCCCTGGACCAGCCCGTCGCGACGCTTCCGATAACGATTTACTACTACGCCATATCTCCTTTCGTCGACCTGCAGAACAAGGCCTGGGGAGCGGCCTTCCTCCTGATGGCCTTCCTCCTGGCGACGAGCGTCTCCGTCAGGGTCATCTCCGGGAGGAGGGTCACGGCATGAGCGACATCGCCTACAAGATGCGTACCGTCAGGCTGAGCGCTTGGTACGGCGATAGGCAGGTCCTGCATGAAGTCGACTTGGTCATAAAGAGGAACTCCGTAACTGCCATAATAGGGCCCTCGGGTTGCGGCAAGACCACGTTGATAAGGGCCCTCAACAGGATGCACGAGCTGAGCATCGGCGCAAGGATCTCGGGCAAGGTGCTCCTCGACGGCCGGGACATATACTCCTCAGGGGTGGACCCGGCGGACGTGCGACGTCGGGTCTCCATGGTCTTCCAGAGGCCCAACCCTTTCCCCAACATGTCCATCTTCGACAACGTGGTGGCTGGCCTCAAGCTCAGCGGAGTCCACGACCGCAGGCTATTGAAGGAGACGGCCGAGATGTGCCTAAGGAAGGCATACCTCTGGGAGGAGGTGAAGGACTCACTTCACAAGTCGGGGGCGAGCCTGTCGGGCGGCCAGCAGCAACGCCTCTGCATAGCCAGGGCCTTGGCTGTGAAACCCGAGGTGATTCTCATGGACGAGCCCTGCTCAGCGCTGGACCCCACGGCTACTGCCAAGATTGAAGAGCTGATAAGGGAGTTGAGGGAAGCGTATACCATCGTGATAGTGACGCATAGCATGCAGCAAGCGGCCAGGGTCTCCGACTTCGCCGCCTTCCTGTACTTGGGTAGGCTTGTCGAATATGGCGATACGAGACAAGTCTTCGAGAGGCCCACGATGGAGCTGACGGAGAAGTACATCACCGGGAGGTTCGGGTGACAGGGCTTGACCAGGCTCATCGACCACGGGATCGACATGCTGCGCAAGACGCTCAAGGACATGGCCGCCCTCTCCGAGAAGTCCGTGGAGACGGCCATCGCCGCTTACACCCAGAACAAGCCGGTCGCCAGGGAGATCTTCGATTGGTCGGAGGAGCTTGACCTTCTCCACGACCAAGCGAGCGACCTGGCCGTGGAGCTCATAGCCCGATACCAGCCGGTGGCCTCTGACCTCCGATACATAAAGTCCTGCTTCGAGATATCTTACGGCTTCGCGAGGCTGGGTCGGTACGCGTACGACGTAGCGCAGATCATCGACGCCTTCGGGGACCTGTCTGACTGTGACGACTCGGAGATAAGGAGGGTCGGAGAATTGGTGAAGGAGATGATCCACCAGGGCGCGGAGGCCTTCTTCGACAGGGACATCGTCGCGGCCGAAAGGCTGAAGGCCATGGACGACGTCGTGGATGAGAGCTACAGGCAGCACATACGGCGGATGGCATCTCGAGAGGGGGGAGATCCGAAGTGCTCCGTAGCCGTCACGTTAGCCATGCGATACTTGGAGAGGATGGCCGACCACGCCTGCTACATGGGTGACTCCACCGCTTACGTCATCACGGGTAGCAAGAGGTCGATAAGGTGAGGGGGGTTGGGAAGCTTGCCACGTCAAGGGATCGAAGGCCGACCCTACGCTCCGAAGAGCACTGGGACCAAGGTCATGTACGCCGCGCTGAGGATGGCGGTGGTTATCACCCCCGCCACGTTCGGCCCCATGCAGAAGAGCACTATGTAGTTCTTCTTGTTGAGCTTCTGGGCGTTCATCTGGGCTATCTTGGCCGTGGTCGGGACGCAGGAAACGCCCGCGGGCCCCAACAGGGGATTCACCTTTCCCTTCGTGAAGTAGTAGGCCAAGATGCCTCCGAGGCTACCGCCCAAGCTGGAGAGGACCAGCGCGGTTATGCCCAAGACGAGGATCAAGAAGACCCTGGGGTCGAGGACCGTGTTGGGGGTAAGTAGCACGCCGAGGATGAAGCCCAGGAAGAGGGTGGATACGCTCAGGACCACTTCGTCCGCGAGCTTCTTGAACCTCTCCACGCCGCTCTCCTTTATCGCATTGCCTAGGAAGAAGGCGGCGAAGAGCGGGGACGCCACGGGGAAGAGGAGGCTCAGGACGGACCCAACTATAACCGCGAAGAGGAACTTCTCCTGGGAGGAGACCTTGGGCAGTTGCATCGGGTCCATGTACGTAGCCCTGAGCCGGGCCGGGATGGTGAGCTCGTTCAGCCTTCCCTGGAACAGGTAGAGGACGCTAAGGTAGAGGTAGGCCACCACCGTGATGGGGACGAATATCTCCTTGGCGAGGCTCAGGGAGGTGAACAGGACCATGGGGCCGTCCGCCCCCCCGACCATGGCGACGCTTGCCGCCTGCCCTGGCGTAAGCCCGGCCCAAATGGCGAGGGGGAAGGTGACCACAGTCCCCAGCTCGGCGAAGGCTGCCAATATCATGCTGGTGAACGGCCTGGCTATTAGGAAATCGAGGTCGGTGATGGCCCCTATTCCGAAGAAGACCAAACAGGCGATGAGCCCGTTTAGGAAAGTGAATGTGTAGATGGGCTGTAGCCAGAACATGGAGAGGGCGACGTTCGTCTGCACGGCGGAGCCGACCGGGTCTGTGTAGTTCGAACCCACCAGGGGGTCCAAATGGGGGTTCCCCATCCCCGGCAAGAGAGGGGGCAGTGGGTTGATGAAGAAAATGGCCGTATTGACGAAGAGCATCCCGATCCCCATGGGTATCATGATGAGAGGCTCGGTGATCCTCTTGTAGCCAGTCCAGACCATGAACGCCCCAACGCCTATGAGGGCCAATCGCACCAAAGCGTAGAGCGGGTCGACGGAGAAGAAGGAGGCGATCCCGGGGAAGAACTGGGAGGGGTCGAAGCTCAAGCACGGTCACTTCAGGACTTGGGCCCAGGCATGGCGCCCTTGCCCCTCCCGAGGGCCTTCCTGAGGACCGTTATTATGAGGGCGACGGCCACAGACATGGAGAAGAGCACGAGGAACATTATCCCGGCTGTAAAGACCGCCGTAGAAAGGTGGTCCATGTCACTCCCCTTCCAGGATGGCCAGCACCTTCCCAGCCTCGGCGAATTCGCCCTCCTTGGCGAGTATCTCCTTCACTACTCCGCTGCTGGGGGGATAGACGTCTATCTCCATCTTCATGGATTCGAGCGTGACCACGGAGGTGTCTTCGGAGACCTTCTCACCCGGCCTGCTGTTGACCCTGAGGACCTTTCCGGGGATGGGGGCGGTGACCTCGATGACCATAGCGTTTCTGGGCAATAAGGCAGGCATATATAAGCGTGACTTTGCGTTACCTACGTCTCATCATCCAAGTTAGAGAGAACACTAGGGCGGTCAAGCCCAGGAACGCTGCAATAACTGCAGGGTCAGAGGTGTAACCCGCCAGGAGGATGGCAAGGTAGGCCGCCGACAATGGAACAAGTAGCAACAGCCTTACCTTCCTGCCCAGGCGTGCGACGTAGCTCGCCACGAAGGCTCCGGCCACGCCTACGCCCAGCTGCGCCGCCGACCTCGCCTGCGGCTCCAGCGGAAGGAGCTGCAGGAGGAACACGTATGCGAACAACAGGGCCACGGCCAGGCTCTCTTTCATACGCTTCGAATCATACGCGAGCGGAGAGATAAGTGTTCGTGGATTCAAGCTCCAATGGAGGCGGCGTGCAACCCGCGCGAGGTCACACCTCTACCTTCGAAGGAGGCTTCACCGTCCGGGCCGTCGCGAGCAGGTCCTCGGGCACTGGCCTGGTCCCCAGCCTTTCGGCGAACAGGGGCTTCACGAACCTCTCCCACTCGTCCTTCGTGTTGAAGTATATCCTCGCGCCGCCGAGTTCGTGCTGCATCTGAGGATATGGCTTTTCGTGCTGAGCCAGCTTCAGCCCCCAGTAACGGAACCCGGTGTAGCTTTCGTACGTAGCCCACCACTCCTTCACCCCCATGACGTCGAAGGCGTACTCCATCTTAGCCACGTACATCAACGCACCTATCCCCGCTCCCCTCTTGAAGGTCATGGTGTGGAGGCTGACGGCGGTTTCGTCGTCCCAAAGACGGAAGTTGGCGATGGCTGCTAGCTCCCCGTTCAGGACTCCAAGGAGCGCCACATGATCCTTTATCCTGCTGCGGTACCAGGCCACGAACTCGCCGTAGACCCTCGGGGCCACGACGTCGTAGAAATCCACATCATAGTCGAAGAGCTGTTTGGCCGCTGCCATGACGACGGGGGCCTCCTCCTTCAGGGCCCTCCTGACGACCAGCCTCTCTCCGTTCGGGAGGGTCAGAAACCTCGGGGGGTAGTCCCTCTGGAGCAGGGGGGACTCCAGGCCCCGGAGGATGGGCTCCAGGTCCTCCACGTTCACCTTCACTTCGGTCAGCGTGACCTTCTCAGGCGGCGACCATTTGGAGGTCATGACGGCTGGGGTATTTCCGAGGAGCTATAAAACCTTCGCTGAACGTCGGCCCACGGACCTCCTCCGGCTCAGCCGCCCCCCACGGTCTCCATTATGTCGATGTTGTCTATGACTACGTCGCTGTCACCATGGAGCTCCGTGTCAAGTCCCTTCATCAGCCTGATGCTGTGCCCGTTGACCAGCATCACGAAGGAGGGCCTTATCTCCCTTGTGCCGGGGTCGAAGAAGAAGTCGCTCAGCTTGCCCCCGCTCAGGGCGTTGAGCTCGTCCACCAGCTCCCCTACGGTCCTCACTTCTCTATCTACAGTCAACCTGTCCCTGCCCAGGTGCTCGCGGATCCTTCCGTAGAGTTTGACCGTCACGCCCATGGACGGAAGACCAACTTCGGTTCCTCGGGGAGGCCTCTATTAAACTGATGCCGAAGAATCGCCATACATGACCCGACTAGGTCATGTCCAGATGAAGCACGTCTCCAGCATACAGCGTCCTCCTTCCGTCTTCCGTCCTAAGCAGGAGGCTACCGTCCTCGCCCACGCCCTCCGCCACCCCCTCCAGAGGGCCTGCCTCCAGCACAACCCTGACCCTCGCGCCCACCGTGCGGCACCGGGCGACGTATTCGGACAGGAGGCTGGATGTCCCTCCGTCCTTCGCCTCCCTGTATCTCTCGTCCATCTCCTTCAATATTTCGGCCAGAAGCCACGTCCTATCCACCTCCCGCCCGAGGAGGCTACGAACGCTGGCCATATCATATCGCGCACCCTGGACCGGGCGCGGACGGTTGTTGACGTTGACCCCTACCCCTATGAGACAGTACCTGCAAGTCCCCCCCGACGAAGCGACTTCGCCCAGGACGCCGCAGATCTTCCCCCTGCCTGAGAAGAGGTCGTTGGGCCATTTCAGCCAGCATCGCAGCCCTAGACGTCCCTCGAGCACCGCAAGGACGGAGAGCGATGCGACATGAGTCAAGGCGTGCGCTCTTTCGACGTGCCACGGAGGCCTGAGCAGGACTGTGAACCACAAGCCACCCTCAGGCGATGACCACTTCCTCTTCATCCTTCCGTAGCCTGCCAGCTGCCTTTCGGCCACGACGACTAGGCCCTCTCCCTCCCCCCGCTCTGCCATCCTTTTCGCCAACACCTGCGTCGAACTCACCAAGTCGAAATGCATCAGCCGGCGGCCGATCAGCCCTCCTCGAAGGGAACGTCTGAGGCGCACGGGGGAGATCAGGTCGACCCGCTTCATGAGCGATCTCGCCTCCCCGACTCTGGACCCTCAACCGCCCTGCCCTCGGGCACCTTCATATGCTTCACCGAGTCCGTCCCCGTAAGCTTCCCCTATCGAGGGGTGCACCCCGAGGGCACGTCCGCCCGGCGGGGAGTGGACGGGGAGACCTCCTCACCTTCGCTCGCGGAGCGCATGGCGGACGGACGTTATCTCGAGTAGGTATATTAATCGAACCATCCCAGAGATGGGAGTTTGCCCTCAAGGGCCCAGCGCGTGACGTATTCGGCTCTCTTCGCCGTCCTCATGGTGGTGGGTGCCTACCTCAAGGTACCCCTCCTGCAGGTCCCCTTGACCCTTCAGACATTCTTCGTATACCTTTCTGGCCTTCTCCTAGACCCCACCACGGCTGCCTCCGCCCAGGCGATCTACCTCCTCATGGGGCTGACCGGGCTGCCCGTCTTCGCCGGTCCCCTGGTCGGGCCTCAGGCCTTCGTCGGGCCTACTGGCGGCTTCCTGCTTTCCTTCCCCATCGCCGCGCTAGTCGAAGCGGCACTTTCCTCGCGCAGGTCAAGGATGTCGGACGTGGCCGGGCTCCTAAGTGCCTTCGTCGTGATCTTCGGGATGGGGCTCACCTACTTCATGGCTTACTTCTCGAAGGGCGAGCCAGCGGGGGTCCTGACTGCGTTTCTGCCCTTCATGCTCTGGGACGGGGTGAAGATGGCCCTGGCGTACGTGGTTGCCGGCGGTGTGAGGAAGTTCGTCCGCCAGAGGATCACTTCTGGGAGGCCGTGACTAGGCTAACTATGTCCCTGTCCTTGAGCTTGTAGTCGTTGGGGAGCCTGAGCCTGGACCTCACGTCCAGGGCGTATATCAGCCCCTTGGCCAGCTCGCTGTGTATCTGCCGGGCCAGGTCCGAGACGGACGAACCTTCGGGCAGCAGGTAAGCATCGGGCAGGACGTTGCCGTGCTTGTCCGAGAGCTTCTCCATGTCGTAGACCGGGTAGACGACGTTCAGCCTGAGAAGCTTGAACACGGCCGTGTTAAGGGCGAACTGGACGCCAGTCCTCATGAACTCCTTGAGCACAAGCCTCTGTATGAGTTGAAGCGCCCACCTCTGCCTCTCGGACAACGCCCTCTCGTTCAATATGGAGAAGCTCTCGTCTCCTGGGTTGTAGGATATGAGGCCGGCCTGCTCCGCCTTCCTCAGGGCCAACTCAGCCTCCGCGCTAGCGGGGACGGTGATCAGGTCGGGGTTGGCGTCCCTTAGGCGCCTATAGTTCTTGACTGCTCCCGGCAGGTCCATCTTGTTGGCAACTATGATTGTTGGCTTTGAGATCTCCCTGAGGTGTCCTGTGAAACGCCAGAGTTGCTCCCCGTTCCACGAATCGAAGTCCTCGCCAGAGAGGCCGCTGGCCATCAGGGCCCGCTCCACCTCCGATTCCGTAACCTTCATCCCCTTGAGTGGCTCGGCGATCGCCGCGGCAGGCCGCACCTTCTTGCCTATATCCTTGCGTATCTTGTCCCTGTTGTTCTCTATTATCTTCTGATACCAAGACACGAGCTCCCCCTCTATCTCCTCGAAGTCCTTTACGGGGTCTCCGGTCCCCGGGTCGGCTATCTTCCCGTCTTCGTCTATGCTGCCCGAGGCGTCCACCACATGGATCAGGGCGTCCGATTGAGACGCCACAGAGAGGAACTGATTGCCCAGCCCCCTGCCCTCGCTGGCCCCTTTGATTAGCCCGGGGAGGTCCACAAGCTCGAACGGTACGTACCTCCACCCTTCCACACACTTCGAATTCACGGGTGTGTCCTTGACGCCCATCTCCTTGCAGACGCAAAGCCCCACGGCGAAGGCGGTGCCCACGTTGGGGACCTTGGTGGTGAAGGAGTAGCTTGAAACCTCCGCCTGCTGCATGGTGGCGGAATTGAAGAACGTCGTCTTGCCGGTGTTCGTCTTTCCTATCAGCCCCACTCTGACGTTCATGGTCACTAGCATCTTGAGCCTCTGATTATTAAACGAAGCTGAATGGGCGCTTCCTTCGCAGCGACCAAGGGAGGATACAAAGCCTTTATAGAGCACGGGCGTAGGCGTGTCGCAGCTACGGTGGCGGCCTTGTTCCGCTCGTTCGGCCATGACCCCAGGATACGTTCCACACCTCGAGGCGTCGTGGTCGAGGAGTCCGGGATGAGGATAGCGCTCGACCCCCGCGGCCCCGTCAAGGCGGACTACATATTCATATCGCATGCCCACAGCGACCATGTCCCCTCGTCCATCTCGACCGGGAGGGTCATTGCGTCCTCCGAGACAGCAAGGCTCGTCAGGGCTAGGGGGCTGAACCTGAGGGAATACGTAGAGGAGGCTCCGGGCCTTCAGCCTGTGGACACGGGGCACATCCTGGGCGCGAAGGGGTTGATGATAGAGGGGAGGACGTTCTACACGGGGGACCTGGCCGGCCGGCCCAGGGGGTTCCTCCCCAGGGGGAAGCGGATATCGTGTGAAAAGCTGCTCATAGAGAGCACGTACGGGACGCCCCAGTACGTCTTTCCGCCGACGGCCGAGGCCCTCAGCTCTGCGAACAAGGTGATAGCGGCCGCCTTCGCCCAGAACAGGCCAGTGGCGTTGATGGGGTACCCCCTGGGGAAGTGCCAGCTTCTATCCTACCTCTTCCAGTCGTGGGACCCCCTCTACTCCTACGGTGCGGTCTACGAGTACAACGAGATCTACAGGGAGCTGGGGGTGGACCTACCGGAATCGAAATGGCTGAAGACGCCCGCGGATGTCGAGTCCCTGGGCCGGAGGGCCTCTCTGGTGGTGAGCCCCTCCACCGGCGCCAAGGGGGGGCTAAGGCGAGCCCTAGCTGCCATAGGCGCGGTCACGGTGGGCTTCAGCGGCTGGGCCCTGGAGCCCGGGTACAGGTTCGCTTCCAAGCTGACCCATGCCGTCGCGTTGAGCGACCATGCGGACTTCAGGGAGCTGACGGAATTCGTAACTCTCGCCAGGCCGGAGAAGGTGTACACGATGCACGGCTTCACGGAGGACTTCGCTCTTCACCTGAAGGCCGCGGGGTTCGACGCCGCCCCCCTGGGGAGGAGGCAGCTGTCGTTGACGGAATACATGGAGTGAAGAAGGACGCGCCCGCAACGTTCAAATGGCGCACATACATCAAGCCGAATGAGGGACATGCTCAAGGTCGGAGTTAACGGTTATGGCGTAATAGGCAGGAGGGTTTCGGACGCCGTCAGGCTCCAGAAGGACATGGAGCTGGTGGGGGTGGTCAAGCGCACTCCGGACTACAGGGCATTCACGGCCACGAGCAAGGGGATACCGGTGTACGCGTCCGACCCGGCCACAAAGGAGAAGCTGGCTGGCGCTGGCCTGAGGGTGGCTGGGACGATGGACGACCTGCTGACGCAGGTAGATGTAATGGTGGACGCCTCCCCCGAGGGCAAGGGGGAGGAGAACATCAAGCTCTACGAGGGCGCGGGCGTGAAGGCCATCTTCCAGGGGGGAGAGGAGCACGCCATCTCTGGGATGAGCTTCGTGGCGCAGTGCAACTACGAGGACGCGGTGGGGAGGAGGTTCGTCAGGGTCGTCTCGTGCAATACGACGGGCCTCTGCCGGACCCTCAAGGCCATGGACGACGAGCTGGGGGTGGAGGAGGCCATGGCCACCTTAGTGAGGCGTTCCACCGACCCCGACGACTCGTCCAAGGGGCCGATAGATTCGATAGTACCGGACCCGCTCGAGCTGCCCTCCCATCACGCGGATGACGTAAGGTGCGTCCTTCCAAAGATGAACCTGGTGACGATGGCCGTCAAGGTCCCAGCCACGCACATGCACGTCCATGCCCTGGCCCTGAGGGTCAGGCGCCCGGAGCCCGCGGCGGCGCTGGAGGCCATCCAAAGGACGGACAGGTTGCTGCTCGTGGAGGGCAAGAGGGGCTTCAAGGCCACTTCAAACGTGATCGACTACGCTAGGGAACTGGGAAGGCCAAGGAACGACCTTTACGAAACAGCAATCTGGAAGGAGTCCGTGAAGGCCCAGGGGGGCTGGCTCTTCCTGTTCCAGGCGGTCCACCAGGAGGCGATAGTGGTGCCTGAAAACGTGGACGCCATAAGGGCCGTGACTGGGGCGAGCAGCAGGGAGAGCTCGATGAGGGCGACGGACGAGAGCCTCGGAATAGTTCCCCCGGCGAAGCCGTAGCCATCGGACAGGAGGGCCGCCGTCTCCCGTTCGGGCAGTTGCCCCTCCGTAAGCGCAACGCTCCTCCGTCAAAGAACGAAGGCCGCGTCAAGTCGAGCGTGCAAACTTTGGCGACCCAAGGAAGATACATTTTAATAACTTGATGCCTACTACTGATGGTCAAAAGTGAAGGAAGGCAGCGACGCGACGGCTGAAAACGGCTTCCTTTCTTTGGAGGACATCCTCCCCGAAGGCAAGACGATCCTCGTGAGGGCGGACCTGAACACCCCAGTGGACCCCTCCTCTGGCAGGCTGATAGAAAGGATGAGGATAGAAGAGGCGACCATAACCGTCAGGGACCTGTCCAAGTCGAAGGTCGTCGTCTGCTCACATCAAGGAAGGGTTGGGAGAAGCGATTACATATCTTTGGAGCAGCACGCCCAGGCCCTGTCTGAGACCTTGGGTAGGAAGGTGGAGTTCATTGACGACATATACGGGCCTTACGCCAGGGACAGGATCTCGCACATGGTAGACGGGGAGGTGCTGATGCTGGACAACCTCAGGTTCTCTGCAGAAGAAGCGAACGAGTACACCCCGGAGGATGCGGTGAAGACCCAGATAGTCTCGAAGCTGGGTAGGCTCTTCGACGCCTTCGTCCTGGATGCCTTCCCCACGGCCCACAGGTCCCACCCCTCCATCGTCGGGTTCCCGAGGCTGCTCCCGACGGCGGGCGGAAGGCTTGTGGTGAAGGAGCTCAAGGCGGTCAACAGGATAGGACAGATCGCCAAAGGTCCTTTCACGGCCGTGCTGGGTGGCTCAAAGGTCAGCGACAGGATCGAAGCCATAGCCGCACTGATAGAGAACAGGAAGGCTGACAAGGTCCTTCTGGCAGGGCTGGCCGGATTGGTCTTCCTCAAGGCGGCCGGGAAGTTCAAGGGCACGGTAGGGATAGAGAAGGAAGAGCAGGCGGTGGAGAAGGCCTGTAAGCTGATGAAGAACTATCCTGGCGTCTTCGAGCTCCCGGTGGACGTGGCCGTCGAAAGGGATGGGGGGAGGCACGAAGTTCCCGTCGAATCCATCGCCCCCGACGATAAGGTCTATGACATCGGCCAGGGGACCATCGCGCTGTACGAGAAGACGATAAGGAGCAGCGGGACGGTCTTCATGAGCGGCCCCGCAGGGGCCTTCGAGCGGAAGGGCTTCGGGTTGGGGACGGAGGAGCTCCTCAGGATCATGGCAACGTCCTACGGGACAACCATAGTCAGCGGCGGCCATCTGAGCACGGCCCTGAAGGTGTTCAACATCCATTCGTGGATAGACCACGTGAGCTCTGCGGGGGGAGCTCTGATCCTCTATCTAGCTGGGAAGAAGCTACCCCTCATCGAATCGCTCAGCTACTCGGCCAAGAGGTACAGGCAGGGCGGCTACGCGAACCGGCCCGCTCCGGGGCCATGAAGAGGCGGGGTCTCCACCTAGTCTTCCGGGAGGGACGATCCACCCCATGGTGGCTGAAGTGACCGAGCTCAAGGTGAAGGATGCGCTCAGCAAGAAGTTCTACGTGGTGGATGTGGAGGATACGCTCTCCTACTGTCTGGGCATATTCAGGGAGAGGCACCCCCAGGCCCTTGTGGTGCAGGACGGCGGGAAGGGCAAGGTCGTCGGTATGCTGTCGGAGAGGAGCATCGTAAGAAGCATGCTCGACCCTGCCAGGACGAAGGTGAAGGGCCTGTACTGGAGGGCGCCTCGCCTGACCCTCGACCAGCCGATCAGCGAAGTGGCCCGCCTTATGGTGGAGAACGACCTCCGCCATCTGCCCGTCGTCGAAGACGGTAAGGTGGTGGGGATCGTCTCCTCGGACGACGTCCTCTCGAAGCTCGCCAATACTTCCTTCGGGACGACGAAGGTGAAGGAGCTGATGACCCATGAGCTCATCACCTTGGAGGGGGGCGATTCCATAGGGAAGGCCATCAGGATGATGAGGGAGCAGGGGATCGCACGCCTGCCAGTTCTATCGGGTGACAAGGTGGCGGGGATCGTGACGATGCACGACATCGTCCACGAGGTATACGAGCCTAGGGTGAGGATGTCCAGAGGTGAAGGCGCTGGGCGGTCGGTGAAGCCTTTGAGGGACCCGGTGACGTCCGTCATGGCCCGCCCAGTCGTAACGGTGAGGCCGGAGGATACGGTGGCGACGGCGGTGAAGACGATGGCTGAGCATGACATCTCCTCTCTGGTCGTGGTGGATGAAAGGGGGAACCTTCAGGGCATGATCACCAAGACCGACCTGCTCAGGCCCATAGCGGGAGCGGCCGTCCTCGGGCCGTCCGTCAAGGTCCAGATCGCGATAAGGGACCCCCAGGGGATGGAGGACCTCGACAGGCAAAGGCTGCAGGCTACCACCGCGGCGTTCGTCAGGAAGCACGAAAGGTCGCTCAGGAACTCACTGATTTCGATATACTTGAAAAGGCATAGGGAGAGGAGGAGGGGGATGAAGCTGACACATTGCCGCATACTCATGAACGGCCCTTCGGGGCAGTACTCGGCCGTCGGAGAAGGGTGGGGTGTGCATCAGGCGATCAGCGAGGCCATGGATAACCTGGAGAGGAAGGTGTTGAGGGCGAAGGAGACGGCAGGATCCGGACGGCGTTCCAGCAGGCTGCTGCAGGAAACCCTAGGGTTGCTCTACTGACGAAAAGTACCTAAGGGTCTCTGCAAGCCCCCTGCCGAGCGGGGTTGTGGGACGCCAGCCAAGGCGCGCCCTCGCCATGGCTATCGATGCCCTGCTGAACCTGATATCCCCCGCCCTTGGCTCACCTTTCGTAACCTTGAGCCCGGGTTTGATGCGGGCAAAGGTGCCCGCGAGACGGCCTATGGACGTCGCCCTCCCGGAGCCTATGTTGATGGCCCCACCGACGTCCTTGCCCAGGGCCAGGACCAGGGCGTCGGCGACGTCCTTCACGTAGACGAAGTCCCTCGTCTGTCCGCCATCGCCGTCCACGGTTATGCGCCCCTTGCTAGCCGAATCCTGGATGAACCTTTGGATCACCCCGGCGTAAGTTCCCTTCTTCTGCCTCGGGCCGTACACGTTGAACAGCCTGAGGGCAACCGTAGATAGCCCGTAGGTATGCCTGTATGCGTGCACTAACCCCTCCGCCGCCAGCTTGGAGGCGCCGTACACGCTCAGGGGCCTGGGCGGCTGGGATTCAGAGACGGGCAGCCGATCCGGCTCGCCGTAGACCGCAACGCTGGAAGCGTACACGAAGCGCGAGTGGCCGTTCCACCTTGCTGCGTCGAGGAGGTGCAGTGTCCCCATCACGTTCACGCTACAGGCGAGTTCGGGGTTCTCAGTCGCCTCCTCCACGCTAGTGACCGCGGCCAGATGCACCGTCGCCTGGCAACCCGCCGCCTCCCTGTCCACGGTATCCCTGTCCCTTATGTCGCCCTCGACGATGCTGAGGTGGGGGTCATCGAGGACCCCGGCCAGGTTCCTCCTGTCCCCCGTTGAGAAGTTATCGAATACGACCACTTCGTGGCCATCTCCAAGCAGGCGCTCCACGACCCAGGAGCCGATGAAGCCAGCGCCCCCCGGAACTAGCACCTTCACGGACAGCACCCTGCGAATGGTCCACAGGCGTGGGACCCCACTAATAAGGCCTACTGCTCCGACGGCTCAGGCAGCTTTATAGCGAAGCCGCGAAGACGAGGGAACTTGGAAGGTCGAAGTGTTGTGGGACGGTCCAGGGCTGGGGGCCTCTCCGAAGTCGAGCTGAACAGGTACGCCAGGCAGGTCGTGCTGGCCGACATAGGAGTGGAAGGGCAGGAGAGGATCAGGCGTGCTTCCGTGCTGGTGGCGGGCGCGGGGGGGCTGGGGACTCCCATCCTGATGCAGATGGCTGCCATGGGCGTGGGCAGGATAAAGCTGATAGACAGGGACGTGGTGAGCGTCACGGACCTCCACCGCCAGTACCTTTACGACGAATCCGACGCAGGGATGCCGAAGGCGGAAGTCGCGAGGTCGAAGTTGAAGAAGATGAACCCTGCGGTGGATGTGGAGGCCCTTTCGGAAACGATCACCTACGATGGGCTTCTCGGCCAGCTGGAAGGTGTGGACGTTGTCCTCGACGGCCTCGACGCAATGGGCCCCCGTTACATGCTGAACAGGGCCGCTCAGCGGCGCGGGGTCCCTTACGTGTTCTCCTCCGCGGTGGAGATGTTCGGGAACGTTTCGACCATCTTGCCGGGCCGAACTCCTTGTCTCGAATGTTTCTACGGGGGGCTGGAGGACGACGCCCTGCCAAAGTGCGCTGTGGTGGGCGTCCATCCGTCGGTGCTGGGGACCGTCGCCAGCATCTCTGTTTCAGAAGCGGTGAAGCTCATCGTAGGCCGCCCGCCCTCTCTTGCCTCCAAGCTACTGTTCGTGGACCTTAGGTCTCTCAGCTTCGACCTTGTGAGCCTAAGCAAGAACAGGGCATGTCCTGTCTGCGGCGAAGGCGAACCTCAACCTGAGCCGAAGGTGAGGACGATCGAGCAGGCCTGCGCAAGGGACGGAAGCGGCACATACTTCGTCAACCCAAGACGCAGGCTGGACCTCGACCTCAGGAAGGTGGACATCTATGCGAGGAGGATGGGCTACATCCTGAAGGCCCGGGGCAGGGCCATGAGGAGTGTCAAAGTGGATGACATCTATGAATTCACCATACTGAAGTCGGGGGTCGGCGTGTTCAAGGTCAGGAAAGCGGTCCCGGACATCGACGGCGCAAGGAGGAGGATAGGGGAGATATTCAGGGGCCTGGTGGAGGAGGGGCTGGGGGTAGGCTGGAAGGACTCGTACGAGGGGTGAACGCCAGTTCGGGGGTTCGAGGAACCTCTTCAACCTTGGAGTCAAGCTTCCATCCCTGCGCGCCAGATTTGGTGTAATAGCAATTCGATTTACGCCGACTTGCGGACTGCAATAGTATATTAGCGAGGAGCGTGGGGTTATGGGCGTGAGACGGGGGGCCTTTGAAGCCGTTCAGCGATGAAGACGCCTCAATGCTGGATTCCGTCCTTTCGATCGACCCCAGGGTCAGGTACGTTGGGCTCATATCTGAGGACCTCAAGAGGGTGGATTACAAGATGCAGAAGGGAACCGTCTCCTACTCCCCGAAGTTCATCGACGAGGTGGTGGTCCCAATTCTGGCGGGGATACTCAGGAGGCTTACGGAGTACATAGGCGAATTCGATTACTGCGCCATGTCCTACGAGAAGGTCAAGGTGCTGCTGTACAGGCTGAGCGACGGGTTCATCATCATTTCGGCCGAGCCGTCAGTGAATGTGTCTGACCTGTACGCCGCCGTGGAGAAGATGGGGCTCAGGTAGAAATCCATATTAGCGTTCGCGCGCCACGTGGTGGACCATGGGCGGCTCCACTTCCGTCGACCTGAAGTGGGTCGGAGGGCTCACGTTCACCGCCACGAACGAGCGTGGGGTCACGGCGACGATCGATTCCCCTTCCGAGGACGGTGGTCCGCAAAGGAGCCTCTCCCCGACGCAGATGCTCCTTTCGGCCGTCGGGGCATGCAGCGGGATGGACGTGGTCTCCATACTCCAGAAGACGAAGCAAGACGTTAAAGGTCTGAGGATACAGGTATCGGGCGAAAGGACCTCAGAGCTGCCGAGGTACTACAGGCACATCCACCTCAAGTACATAGTCGAGGGTAGAGGCGTGGAGGAGGCCGCCTTGAGGAAGGCTATTACTCTTTCACACGAGAAGTACTGCACGGTCTCCCTTTCCCTCTCCGGCCGCGTCAAGGTGGACTGGAGCTTCGAAATTATCGAGAAATGATGGTATAGGTCGTTTTAACTGATGGTCAATTAGGTTTCTTAAGGCACGTTATTACGAACGAAGGGCACCCGTCAGGGGAAAGATGCGTAGGGTGGCGGAAAAGGTCAGGAAAAGTGCGGAGTACCTGTACGAAAGGCGCAGGTTCTTAGAGGAATTCGAAGGCCAACTGACCCTCAGGCCTGACCCCACCCTCCTGGACGTGGTCAAGGAGAAGCCGAAGGTAGGTGGCAAGCTCGTCAGGCTGGGGACCGCCGTCATCCTCCTGCCCGATCCGTTCAGCGACGTACCAGGCGGGCTGCTGCTCGCCTCGGGCATCGCCATCTCCAAGTACGCGGACGCCCTGAGTTTGAAGGACATAAAGCCGAACCTGAAGAGGGCACTGCATAACATAGGTTCGGCGTCAGGATGACGGCATCGACAGGTTTTTAGCCGAAGAGGACGTACATGTACCCATGTTCAGATACGGAAAGGTGGGCATCAGCTACCTCGAGCATGACTGCTTCAGGCTGGAGGCCGGGGGCAGGACCCTTTACACCGACCCCTTCAGGATCGGGGGTCAGCCCAAGAAGGCCGACGTCGTCACCATTTCCCACGACCACTTCGACCACCTGAGCGTGGAAGACCTGTCGAAGGTGGTCACATCCGAGACCTCCGTAATCGCTTCGGTCAACTGCGAAGGGAAGGTCAACGTCAGGGCGAAGGAGAAGGTGTTCTTGAAGCCGGGAGAGGCGGTGGAGGTGAAGGGGTTCAAGGTGAAGGCGGTGCCCGCGTACAACGTCAACAAGTTCAGGGCCCCAGGCCAGCCCTTCCATCCCAGGTCGTACAACGGCTTGGGTTACCTGCTGGAAGCGGAGGGGGTGAGGGTCTACCACGCTGGGGATACCGATGCCATAGATGAGATGGGGGACATGGGAGAAGTGGACGTGGCTCTCCTCCCGGTGAGCGGGACGTACGTCATGACCGCGGACGAAGCCGTGCAGGCGGTGAGGCTATTGAAGCCCAAGGTGGCCGTGCCGATGCACTGGGGGGCGATAGTAGGGGGGAGGGCGGACGCCGAGCGCTTCGTCGCGGCCGCCTCCAAGATCACAAGGGCTGAGCTTATCGAAAAGGAGAGGGGGAGCCCGGGGTGAAGGGCCTCTGGCCCGTGCTACGCGGGAAGGCCTTCACAAGCTTGTCGTAAGTCTCCTCCAAGTACTCTGGGATGACCTTCGTTTCACCAAGCACTGGCATGAAGTTTGTGTCCCCGTCCCACCTGGGGACCACGTGCATGTGCAGGTGTTCGAACCCTGCCCCTGAAGAGCGGCCTATGTTAGCGCCTACGTTGAACGCCGCAGGCCTTATGCTCTTCTTCAGAGCTTCTATAGACATGCTGACGAGCCTCATCATCTCCGCCATCTCCTCCTCCGCAAGCTCGCCCAGCTCCTTTACGTGACGGAAGGGTGCCACCATCAAGTGCCCGTTGTTGTATGGGAAACGGTTCATGATGACGAAGGACTTCTCACCCCTGTAAAGGATGAGCGCCGACTTATCGTCCTTCCTAGGCATGACGCAGAAGATGCATTCCTTGTTGCCACCTGAGACAAACTGCATCCTCCAGGGCGCCCAGAGTCTCTTCATTTCTCTGACCTGCCAAACGCGAGCTTAAAAACTCACCCTTGGGCGAAGGCCCGTCCCTTCTTCCTGGCTATCATGAGCGCCGAATATGCGTCCCTCCTCCCATGGTCCGAGCCGGCCTGGATCGCGAGCTTGGTTGTCCCTTTCTCGTCCACCATTTCTATCTTCACCCCTGCCCCCGACATGTCTGCCACTCTCCGCGCCAAGAACCAAGCCCTGCTCGGGTCGCCCGTCCCGATACGCACGAGCAGTTCCTTGACGCCGAGGGCAAGGGCCCTCCCCACGATGGTCAGGACCTCGTCCATGTTCCTGAAGGACTGGGTCACTACGGGGTGCCCCCTGTAAACGAACGCAACGCCCGTGTTTTCACCTGGGTCGAGCCCCACCACCAAGGTATCCTTCCTCTTCTTCAAGAGCCGGCCCAAGATGGCCACCGCGTCCCTGAGCCAGTCCCCCGTGAGCTCCTCGTACAGGATAAAGTCCCCGGCATAGTCAGGCGGGAGCTCCGAACGGGTCGTCAAAAGGAGCAAAGTCTCGTCAGGCTTTACGGCCCACGGGAACCTTGAGACGAATTCCACACCGAGGCTCCTGAGCATGCCCAGGAGGTCGTAGTAAGCCCTGCCGTTCACCGTGGCGACCACGACCTGCCTTGTTTCGGGTGCTAAGGGGGCTTCTCCACGGGCGACATAAGTCCTCAACGAAGCTATAACGTTTTACGTCCATCTACCGCTCTGAGGCGGGGCCCGCCTCCCCGCCCTCCAAGTATTGCAGTTCGAATTCGAAGGCGTCCGTCTGGTTCGCCAGCGTGGACAGCACTTCTCCCAAGAGGTTGCCCAAGTATATGTTGTCCACCCATCCTGCCTTCGGCTTGAACGTGACGCTGTACCTGTAGACCTTGCTCAAGGCACCATGGTATTCAGAGGAGAAGTTGAAAAGCCTTCCTCAACCCGTCTCCCGAGACCCCTTGCAGGCAATCTATCCGGGGAGGTAGTACCTCGGTGGGTCCCCGCCCGCGCAGTGCACCACGCCCTTGACCCTCCTCAGGAACGAGGGACAGGCGAAACAGACCAGGAAGGCCACCTCATCGTTCACCACTGGGCACCTGACCGCCTCCTTCTTCATCCTGGACATCATCTTGCCGCTCAACGCTCCCTTGAGCTCCGAAGTCACTTCCTTGGGGACCTTCCTTGATTTCTCGGAAACGTAGACATCCACCATATATCTGGCCCTGGCCGCGCCCATGTCCACTCCCTAACATCGATGCGGAAGCCGGTTATATGAGATTTGGTTAAAGTCTTTTGATAAGCAAGTGTCACGTTAAAGCCACGATATCTTAAAGTAACGCCATGGCGCAAACGAACACGTCCGCGCGCTCAGGTGTCGCCGCGGCATGGGTTGAGAGACGGCTTCACACGTGGCTCCCTCCCCTGATCAAGGAGGGTGGGACGAGTCCGGTCGGCTCGAAGGCCCATAAAGCGGTGGCGCCGGCCCTGGCGCGAAAGCCAGAAGGGCGGAAGGAAGGGCGAGGAAGGGCGTAGGCGCCTGCCACGGAGGGGCTCTGTCCCGAAGTGTCATGTGCCGATTCCTGGAATCGCTCAGACGGATGCCCCGAAGGCGGTCGTGCCCGGGTTCGCGCGCGGGCCGGAACAAATTCTATCCAAAATCTATCTAGACCCTAATCTCGAACTCGCAGGTCTTCGTCCCCACGCCCTTGCCGACGACCCTGCCCTGCACGGACACCTTCCTCCCTGTCTTCTTCTGCAGCACGGCTTCGATGATGCCCTCACGAAGAGGACAGGTCACCCTGCCGCCGGCGTAGTCTGGGTCCCTCTCGCACCCGATGCAACCCGTGACGAGGAGGACTATAGGGCTCCAGCTCCTGACTTCGCTGTGCCCAAGCTCCTCTCCTTCCAGCATCGCGTTAAGGCGACCCAGGACTTCGGGGACCTGATCGGACGCTATCTTGTCGGAGATCATGGCGCCGAACTCGCGTCCTATGATGCGGACCACTTCCTGCGACGGAAGGCCAGATATCTTCTGGAGGCTACGCAGTGCGGCGGCGTACATGTCCACGTCCTTGTCTATGGAAGGCTTCTTCAAACCATCCACTCTGGGGGCTGGGGGCGAGCAAGTCACTAAAAGGTTTAACTAAATAGACGAAGGCCGGGCGGCGGAAGGCCTACGTCTTGCTTCTCAACCTCACGTATCGAACCTTGCCAGCGCTCACCATCGAATCTATCTTCTTCCTCAGGGCCTTCATATCCACCCCGTAGAGCGAACGTTCGCCATATTCGGCCAGCTTGGCCGAAGCCCTCCTCAATATGGAGAGGGCCACGCCGTCCTCTCCCTTCTGCCGATGCACGTAAGCCGCGCAAAGGAGGATAATCCCTTGGAGCGCGGAGGAAAGGGGGTCGTCCTTCTTGAGAGCACGCCACCGAGGCTCCAAAGCCTCGTGGGCTTCCCAGAACCTGTGCTCCGAATAGAGCTCTAGAGCTGCATGCAGGGAATCCTCCACGGCCATCGGAACCCCCTGTGCGCTCAGGTCCTTCACGGTGAGGACCTTCCCCAGTGCCTTCTTTACGGACTCCAAATGGACGTCCAGCTCCGAGTCGTCCTCTTCGTAGAGGTCGAACTCGACGGCCGCGGGAGATATCCTGACGTTGCCGTATCGAGGTAGGCCGAGCTGCGAGAGCTCACGGTGGACGTGGAGTACGGCTTCGCGAGTGGACGGAAGGCCTTCGTTCCTCAGCCTTATGAGATACCTCAACTTCCTACGCTCAACCCTATCGCCGGGACCATCCGCGTAGTCGAGCCCAGTCTCCTGTGGCCAATTCCATACGAGAGACTTGGAAACTTATGGATCCCCTGACGGCAAAGGAATTTCCACGTTCGGTGGCCATGGCGCAGGTAGTGGGGCGAGGGCCTCTTATTTATGCCTGGGGGAATAGCCTGGGACGCGTAGCTACCCGTTATTCAGTAAACGATTAAATAACCAAGCAGAAGGACGATTACACAAGAGGCGAGATGGCCCCCTCTAAGGAAGAGATCATGTTCCAGATAGAGATACTGTACGACTTCGCGGAGGGGGAGGGAGACGTGGACAGTTTCGTGGCCGAGAGGATATCGAGGAACTTCTCCATGCCCCTGGAGGAAGCGAGGAAGTACATCGACGAATACAAGGCCGCCAATCAGTAGCGGTCAGAGCTCGGGCCTCACTTTCTTAAGCGTGGCGGGGTCCGCCTTCAGCAACCGGCCAAGTAATTCCATACGTTCGGCGTGCTCAGGTGCGACGAGAGATGATAACAGGCTCATTATGGCCACATCTCTCTCCAGAGATGCCAGGACATCCGCAGAAGACCTCCTGAGCTCATCCATTCCTTTCCGCGTGGTTATGTAAGACTTTCTGGAAGTCTGCGAGGGTGTCCTGACCAAGAGCCCCCTGCCCTCCAGCTCGTTCATCAGGAAGTACACGGAGCCAGGGGACGGCTTCCATCTACCTCCTGTCCTTTCCTCCATCTCCTTGGAGAGCTCGGCGCCGCTTACTGGATACTTTGAAGCGTATGCCAGGATGATGGCACGCAGGGCCCCCTGCGGAACCTTGAATGGTGAAGGCATCTACGTCGCCATGTCTTGAGGGTCGCCGGGTTATATCTGTAACAGCGGCCGGCGGAAGGGGCACCGCAAATCCATAAATAGGGTGAAGGGGCCTTCATCTCAACATGAAGATAGTCGAGAGGATCGTGCACGTCACGCGCCGTCGCATCGGAGGGCTCAGGGTGGATAAGGTCGTGGTAGGACAGAGGTTCACCGCAGTGCGCCTTGAGGACGGCAGCGTGGGCCTTTCTTTCAGCTTGGGCGGCAGAGGTTGCAGCTTCGAGCCCGGCTCGTTGCGCGGGATGACTGCGAAGGAATTGGTGGGCTACCTTCTCAGCCCCTCTCCGGTGGACTCCTCAGTGGGCTTGGCTACCGCCAACGCCTTCAATAACGCGAGGGTGGAAGGCACCACAGGAAGGGATGCGCTCGACCTCGTGGAGGTATCAAAGTCCGACTTCGTCGCGACGATCGGGTTCTTCCCCCCCTATTCGAGGGTTCTAAAGGAGAGGGCCAAGGGGTTCGCAGTTCTCGACGACAGAGAGGTGCACTCCGAGGTCAAGAGCTTCGAAGTCTATCCGTGGTGGTCCTTCACTTCCATCGTCCCGAAGGCGGACCTCCTCATCATAACGGGGTCGTCGGTCGCCAACAAGACCGTGGATACTATAGTTTCGCATGCCAAGAAGGCCAGGGCGGTGGTGGTCACTGGCCCGTCCACGCCCATGCTCCCCGAGGCATTCAAAGGGACGAAGGTGAAGGTCCTAGCCGGGGCCAAGGTCAGGGACGGCGAGAGGGCCATGAGGGTCGTCGAGGAGAGCGGAGGGACGGCGGACCTATACAGGGGCGCTTGTGAGAAGGTGTCCCTAAGGCTGTAGTGGCGTTGGGCAACGCTTAAGGAGACAATCGACAGGAGGAGACGGGAGGATGAGCCGTCCGGACTGGAGGTCCTTCGTCACGGGCGAGGGGGAAGTGGCGTACCTCATCTCTGCATATGAGAAGATGAAGGAGGCCGACGCCATAGCGATGGACTGCGACGGGACGTTGGTGAAGATATCGGGTTCCTATGACGAATCCATCTACGTCACCACAGAGCTGATCTTCCTCGGCCTCACGGGGAGGAGGCCGGATAGGGTAGGCCTCTCTGAGGCGACGTTCGAGCTGAGAAGGTCCGGGGGGTTCAACAACGATTGGGACACAGTTTACGCAATGGTGATGGGGCTCCTCTCAGGCCTGTCGGACAGGACGCTGGGCGAAATTGCGGAAGGGTTGGAGGCAGTTCAGGAAAGGCCGCTCACCCTGAAGGGCCTCCTTTCGGCGAAGTGCGACGCCGAGGACTACGACGAGGCGGAAGTCAAGGAAGGGCTGCGTGATGTGGTATCTTACGCGGACGAATCGGGTTGGAGGTCCGTGGACGATGGGCTGGAGAAGCTTTACAACGGCAGGCCGAAGCTCGAACACTTGCGACGGATCAAGGCCGTCCTATGCCACCCTGGCCCCCCCGGCGTGTCAGCAATAGCCACCGTTTTCGACGAGCTCTACCTTGGTTCGGACCTGTACAGAGCCACGTACGGCCTCAGCCCAGGCCTATCGGTGAGCAGAGGGCTGATCGAAAACGAATCGCTGATAGTAAGGCAGGACACGATGGAATACATGAGGAGGCGCTTTCCCAGGGGGATGGGCATCTCCACGGGGAGGACCATCGTCGCGGCGGAGAAGACCATCGGCCCCTTGATGAGGGAATATTTCAGGGACAGGAGGGCCATGACCTTCAGCGATGACCTGATGGAGGAATACGAACGCAGGAGGTCCATGGGCAAGGACGCCTGGCCGGGGAAGCCGGACCCCTTCAGCCTGGAGAGGACCATGGCGGGCCTGAGCCCATTCAGACGCCTGATCTTCGTAGGGGATTCCATGGAGGACCTAAAGATGTGCATGAGGGCGAAGGGCTATGGGGACCTGGTCTTCTTCGTCGGGGCGTACGAGCACACCATAGACCCGAAGGGGACGGCGAAGTCGTTCATGGAGGCAGGCGCGTCTGCGGTCATCCCCACAATAAACGAGCTGCGCGACCTGCTCGAAGGCTGAGCTGGGGACGGCACCGGAAAGCCTTTAATCATCTTGAACACGCATCGAGGAAGTAAACAAGATGGAGCAGTCCGCGGGCGGCATCGTGTTCTACAGGGCCGCAAGAGGGGAGCCTCTGTTCCTCCTGATGATAAACAGGAGGGGTTACTGGGAGTTCCCGAAGGGCCACCTCAAGGAGGGCGAATCCGACATGATGGCAGCGCTCAGGGAGGTGACCGAGGAGACGGGGATCAGTAACCTGGAGGTCCTGAAGGGTTTCAAGACGACCATAAAGTATCGCTACATGAAGCAAGGAAGGGAGTCGGACAAGGAGGTCACCTTCTACCTGATGGAGACTAGGCCTCAGAACGTTGTGATCTCGGACGAACACAGGGGGTTCGTGTGGCTTCCCTACAACGAAGCGATGGCGAAGCTGAGCTACAACAACGCGAGACGGGTGCTCACGGAGGCGTACACTCACCTGAACGGCCTCAGGGGGCTGTGGCGGCAGTGAACCTTTCCGACATAGTGGAAGGGCTTCCGCCGACGAAGCTATCATACCAAGACGACCCCTACCTTTTCGAGGCAGGTGGTACCCTATTGAGGGCCTCCAGAGAGCAGGGAGACAGCTACTACGTCGTCCTCTCCGAAACAATCTTCCACCCCAAGGACGGCGGACAGCCCAGCGACGTGGGCAGTGTGGTGGGGCCAGGGTACGTCTTTCGGGTGAAGAAGGCGATGAAGGCTCAGGGACACGTGGTCCTGTACGGGAAGTCGGAGGGGAGGCCCGCGCAGGGGTCCTGCCTGCAAAAGGTGGACGGCGAGAAGAGGAGGCTATACATGAGGAGGCACACGGCCGCCCACCTCCTGGACGGAGTCCTAGAGGAAGTCACAGGCCGGTCGCTCGAGCCGACGGACTCCTGGCTCGGGGAACCCTGTTACGTCTCCTACATGGGCGAGAGGCCATCTGAGGAAACGGTCAAGGCCGCAGAACGGAGGGCGAACGCCGTCATAGCGGGAGGCAGGAAGGTGGAGACGTACGTCGTCAAGCCATCGGAACTGAAGGAGCTGAGGCAATTCTGGAGGCCCGCGTTGGAAGGTTTGTCGGAAGTGCGCCTCGTCAGGATAGCCGGCTACGAACCCATCCCCTGCGGGGGGACCCACGTCAAGGACCTCGTGGAGGTGGTGGGGGTTTCGCTCCGGGCGGTGCAGGACTTGGGGGGCGCGTTCAGGCTGCATTTCGATGTCCTCTAGAGAACGTAGGGAAGCAAGGTCCCCAGGAGGACGCTCAGGTTAACGGCCGAGAGCGGGAGGCCGTACCTCAGGAACTCGAAGAAGCCGATGCTCTCACCCTCCTTCTCTGCCTCCTCCACGATTATGAGGTTGCTCGCCGCACCTACGAGGGAGACGTTCCCCGCCAGGGTGCTCGCGCCGGCGAGGGCCGCCCAGCCCACGGAAGAGCCCTTTGGGATGACGCTGGCGTACAGGGGAACTAACATGGTCACGAGCGGGACGTTGCTTATCACCTGGCTTAGAGCCACGCTCGAGACAACGATGAAGCCCAAGCTTGAAAGGCCGGAGGCAGGCTGCGAGAGGGAGCCGAAGGCCCCGACCAGGCCAGAATTGTAGATCCCTTTCGAGAAGACGAATAGGCCGGCGAACATCACGATCAGTCCCCAGTTCACCCTGCCCATGATCTCGCGCCTCCTCGGGGAAACTGTCAGGAGGAAGACGGCCGAGAAGAAGGCTATTTCGCTGATCCCGAAGGGGGAGTATACGCCATAGATGGAAAGCATGTTCTGAAGGACCATCCCGCCCACGGCCATGGCGAGGGCGACCCTGCTGGAGAGAGAAAGGCGCCAGTCCACCTTCGGTTCCTCGACTGAGACCCGCGAGGTCCTGAACTTCAGGCTTCGGCCGAAGGCAAAGTCCACGAAGAGGCCCAGGAGGAGGAGGTTGATCAGCGTCGAGGGGAGGAGGAAGTAAACGAAGGTCAGGAAGGGTGAGGGGACCCCGCCCTGCAGCGCTATGACCATGTTCTGGGGGTTGCCGATCGGGGTCATCGCGCTGCCTATGGAGATGGCGAAGGCGAGGGTGAGAAGGAGCGGCTTGGCCCTCACTCCAAGGCTTCGAGCCACACCGATGAGCAGTGGGGTGGCCATAAGGGCGACTGTATCGTTCATCAGCAAGGACGAGGCAAGGCCGAAGCCGAAGGCGACCATCAGGATGAGCTGGCGGGGGCTGCGGGCGCCCTTAGTAATGCGCTGGGAGAACCTCTGCAGGTCGCCGGAGAGCTGAAGCCCGGCCGTAATGACGAACATGCTGAAAAGGAAGGTGATCACCCGCAGATCTATGGCCCCCTGCGCCTCCTGAGGCGAAACCAGGCCGGTGGCCATCATCAGCGCTCCGCCCACCAGGAAGACGAGCCACAGGGGGATCCTCAGCCAGTTCCTGTTCCTCAGGGCAAGGCCCGCGTAGGTCACCGAGAAGACCATAGCCGCGACGGTCATCTGTCCCGTCAGGTAGACCATGGGCAGGGGGCTCGTCCGAACGTACAGATAAGCCTTAGGCAGGCGACGGGGAAACGGGCATCGGGAGACGTCATATCTTGTCTATCGCTTCAGCGAGCAGGAAATCCTTCTCCGTGAGGCCGCCGATCGAATGTGTGGTTATCCTCAGCACCACTCCACCGTAGGTGAGCTCGACGTCAGGATGATGGTCCATCCTTTCGGCCACCTTCGCCACCCTGTTGACGAAGGCCAGGCCTTCAGAGAAACCCCCGAATCTGTACAGCTTGACGAGACAGCGGCCGCGGACCTTCCACCCTTTCAGGCCCGCCAGCCTTGCCAATGCCTCCCTCCTCGTAAGTGGCTTCATGTGGGATTGAGGGCTCGGCCCACTAATAAGGGATTCTGGCCTTCAGGAACAGATGGCTATCTCTTTATATCTGCCGGCCGACGTTGACCTTTCGAGGTAGTGGAGAGGGTTGGCGGCGGAATCCGAAGAAGGGGCAGACGTCTTCGACTCGATGGATGGTAGGTTTCAGGCAAGGCTGAAGGGGCTCAGGACCATGACCAAGAGCTTCGCTGGGACGGCGGGGCCGATCGAAGCTACGACGAACTATGCCATCTTAGAGGCGAAGTTCGACCTGAAGGTCCTGGACAGGCTTCACGAGCCTTCCTTCGTTGCCATCGAGCGCAGCACCGCCTCCGGGCCGTCGTACATGGTTTACGAAGTCTTCAACGTGGCGCCCATGCACTTTCAGATGCTAGGGGTCTCCGCCAGCGTCCCCCAACAGATAAGGGAGGAGTTCTTGGACCGCGTAAGCGAAAGCTGGGGAGGGAGCGATGAGACGTGGATAGACATAAGCGCCGTGCCCACCGGTTACAAGATGGCCATAGATAGAGGCAGGCCTCAGTTCGAAAGGTCCCGGCTCATCCCGCTCTACGGGTCGAGGGCGCACGTGCTGTCGGACATGGCCGTCAAGGAGTTCCTCTGCGTAAAGGACGGGCTGAAGATTGGGGACGTTTCGGGGCTCAAGATAGGCCTGGAGGTGGACCCAGAGGCCCTGATAAGGTATCACATCGGGATCTTCGGGTTCACCGGGGTCGGGAAATCCAACCTTACCGCCAACCTGTTGAGGAAGCTGATGGAGAGGGATCCCAGCCTCAGGGTCTGCATAATCGACGTATCGGGGGAGTACCCAGTACACCTGGCCGATAAGCTGTCCTTCGGGCGGCTGTACTCCACCGAGGACTACGGGGAGGACGTCCGCATATTGGCCCAATCACAGGTCGTGCCGGAGACGCTGGAGGCGAGGCTGAACGACCAAGGCTGGCTGGTCGGGATGCTCCAAGGCCTGAAAGCGCAGGGCAGGATCAAGGTCGTCGACCTCTCGGAGACCATGACGACCTGGACACTCCAGAAGGTCTACGAGGTGCTCTCCTCTATAGCCGAGGACAAGAAGACGGGGTACTTGGCGGCGGAACACTGCCTTGACGAGCTCCGCAAGCACTTCATGTCCAAGGGCATACCCAGGAGGACGGAATTGCTCAACCTCAGCAGGGAGGACGTGGAGTTCATAATAGGGCAGCTCAACGACCTCAAGGGGAAGATGCACGAGAAGTCGGGTGCGCTCAAGGACATAGAGGAGGCCGTGGAGATAATAACGACCCTGACCTCCGAGAAGGCGGAGCCCTCCACCGACCATCGCAGGCCTGAGGACGTCGCGAAAGACCTGCTCTCCGGAGAGGACAGGCTGTTCATCGTCTACGCGCCGGACCCGGACGAGGCGAGGTCCTTCGTGGCTAGGTTCCTCGGCCGGCTCCTCTACCTGAAGAAGGTGTACGGCTACAGACAGAAGGTCCTCGTCGTGCTCGACGAAGCCCAGGAGTTCGCACCCGGGGACGCTCGTGGCCCCTACGAGGATTCGAGCAAGGCCGTGGAGGCGCTGCTAAGGCAGGGGAGGAAGTACCGTGCCTTCGCCCTCATAAGCACCCAGAGGGTGGCCAGGCTGAACACGAACGCCCTTCAGCAGCTTCACAGCTACTTTGTGAGCACCCTTCCCAGGAGCTACGACAGGATGGTCATAGCGGAGTCGTTCAGCCTAGATTACAGCGTGCTGGAGAAGACTTCGCAGCTCTCTACGGGCGAGTGGCTTTTCGTCTCGTACAAGGCCACCAGACAGAAGAACGTCCCCGTCTTCATAAGGGCCGAGAACAACGAGGACGCCGTCTACGAGTTCATCCGCACTTCGAACGCCACCTAGGGCAGGCGGATGGCCTGATTGACGTTCTCCTTCAGGGAGTATAGGGCATGTTCCACCCCCCCGAATGAAGGCACCTTCAGGTCTTGCGTCACCTGAAGCTTCACCTCTCCCCCCAGTGGACTGCAGTTGTGGACCATCTCGGATCCAGGGGAGACGGCGCAGAGCTGCCAGTCGGCCCTTCCCCCCTTGGCGCAGGTCAGGATGCACGTCACCTGGCCTGGGGGAGAGGGGTCGAACCCCAACGTATGCCGCGCGCTCTCCCCCGGCCTCTTTACGACCTGATCCGTGGAGCCACAGAGGGCGCAGGAGAAGACGTCCACGACCCCGCTCAGCCGATCGCCCTCGTAAACCTGGACGGCCCCCCTGAATTCGAACCTGTGAGGACAGCCTTCCTCAATCATGGGTCTGCAAGGGAGCAGGTTGGCGATATAAGGATAGATGCGGCCTTCCTCCGAACGCTTAAAGCGTGGGCCCAGGCACCAAGCGACGAGGCGAAACGACGTGAAGAAGACGCTCCTGTACCTTCATGATGGCAGGAGCGTCTACGACGAATTCTTCATAGGGTTCCTGAAGGAGCATTACGACGTACATTTTGCATCTTTCAGCCGGGCCGGCGTAAGGAGGGTCTCGGAGAGGACAGGGGTCAGCGTGCACCATCTCCCGGAGATGCCACTGGAGTTGAGGGTACACGACACGGTGAGGGGGATGGCGCTCACCGGTTTCAGGACTGCCGTGCTGGGGGCGACGGTGAGGTCGATTCGCCCGGACGTCCTGCTGGCCTGTTGGGCCACCACCTACGGCTTCTACGTTTCCGCATCGGGGGCTGGGCCATATGGCCTCATGGTCTGGGGGTCGGACGTCCTCGTGCAACCGAGGTACATTCCCGTCAGGGCATTCGCCAGCAGGGCGCTCCGCAAGGCGGAGAGGGTCTTCCTGGACAGCGATGTACAGAGAAGGGCGGCCATCGGCCTCGGGTGCGAGCCCGGAAGGATAGTCAAGTTCCCCTGGGCTGACCTGGGGTGGCTTCTCAAGATGAAGGTGGAGAAGGACATGGTGAGGTCAGGCCTGGGCATCCCTCATGGATGCAAGCTCGTAGTCTTCGACAGGAGGCACGACCCCATCTATGACCCCACGACGCTGGTGCGGGCCGCGGCCATCGTCGTGCGCGCCCATCCTGAGGCCTTCTTCCTCATCGCGGGCGAAGGGCGCCTGACCGGGAGGCTGAAGGACATGGCCTCGGAGCTAGGGTTGGGGAGGAACGCCAGGTTCACGGGCTGGGTGGAGAGGCCAAGGCTGGCCGAATACGTGGCCTCCTCCGACATCTACGTATCCACTTCTCTCTCCGACGGCACGTCCGCCAGCCTGCTGGAAGCGATGGCCCTCGGCGTCCCGCCCGTGGTGACGGCCATCCCCGGGAACTTGGAGTGGGTCCTGGACGGCGTGAACGGGCTCGTCTTCGAGCGAGGAGACGAGAAGGGCCTCGCGAGCGCGGTGACCCGACTATTGCGGGACGAAGTGCTCCGCGCATCGCTCGGGGAGAGGGCCAGGGCCACCGTGGCCGAAAGGGCCGACTGGCGTAGGAGCTCGCTTCTCTTCCTGCAGGGGCTGCGGGACGTGGAAGCGGCGAGAGAACGCTAACCTTATAGAACACACTCGAAACTACCTCAAGCCATGGGTCCATCCGTTCCACCAGTGAAGCCCTTCTTCCCTGATGAAGACATCGAGCAGGTCAAGGCAGACGTCGAAGCCATACTCAGGTCTGGGATGCTGACGTTGGGAAGCTACACAAAGAAATTCGAGGAGGAGTTCGCGAAGGCCCACGGCGTCAGGCATGCCCTAGCCGTCAGCTCCGGGACGAGCGCGTTGGAGATAGCCCTGAGGAGCATCGGCCTCAGGTCAGGGGATGAAGTCATAGTCCCCACGAACACGTTTACGGCGACGGCCGCTGCTGTGATCTTCGCGGGGGGCAGGCCCGTGCTGGCCGACATCAACCCTGAGACGCTCGCGCTTGACCTGCAGACCATAACACCGAAGCTGACGAGGAAGACCAGGGGGATAATAATGGTCCATATAGGGGGGTTAGTTTCTCCAGACACGCCCGAAGTGGCCAGGCTGGCGAAGGACAGCGGGCTCTTCTTCCTGGAGGACGCGGCCCACGCCCAGGGCTCCAGCTTCCAGGGCGTGAAGGCGGGGGGGTTCGGGGACGCGGGGGCCTTCAGCTTCTACCCCACGAAGGTGATCACGACTGGGGAGGGGGGGATGGTTACCACCAACTCAGAAGAGGTCGTTCACAAGGCGTCGATCCTGAGAGACCAGGGGAAGGAGAGCTTCAACAGCAGCACCATCGTAGAATTAGGGTACAACTGGAGGATGGACGAGGTCAGCGCTGCCATAGGGCTCGTCCAGCTGAGGAGGTTGGACTGGATCGTGGCGGTAAGGAACAGGCTGGCGGAGATATATGACAGGGGGCTGGCGGGGGCGAAGGGGATAAGGCCTCAGAGGAGGTTCGATGGGGCGGTGAACAACTATTACAAGTACACGGCCTTCCTGGACAGGGGGCTGGATAGGGAATCGTTCAAGAGGAAGCTCAGGGAAAGGGGCGTCAGATGTGGGGGGGAGGTGTACTGGCCCCCCATCCACCTTCAGCCTGCGTACCAGAGGGAGCTGGGGGTGAAACAGGGGGAATTTCCCGTGGCCGAAGACGTCACCTCAAGGATGGTGGAGCTGCCAATGTTCACGTCTCTGACCGAGGAGGAGGCAAGGTACGTGGTGGAGAACGTGAGACAGGTCCTGGAGGAAATGGGGGCGTAGAGGACTTGGTCGTTCTGGTGACGGGCGGCTCAGGGTTCATAGGGAGCCACATTGTTGACAGGCTGGTGCAATCCGGGCATTCGGTCAGGGTCTTCGACAAGGCCAAGCCGTTGAGGGAAGACGTGGAGTGGCATAAAGGAGACGTCCTCAACGAGAGGGACTTGCTCGATGCCATGACAGATTCCGAATACGTTATGCATCTGGCGGCCGTAGCGGACGTGAACATAGCGCTGCAGCAGCCCGAGCTCTGCCTGCAGGTGAACGAGCTGGGGACCCTCAACCTTCTGAAGGCCGCCAGCTCCAAGGAAGTGGACAGGGTGATACTGGCTTCTTCGACCTGGGTTTACGGAAGGGCGGAAGGGGAAGTGACCGAGGAGACCCCCCTCCCCCCTCCCGATAACGTCTACACGAAGACCAAGATCGGGCAGGAGCACCTGGTCCAGTCGTGGAACAAGGTCAACGGCCTGCCGTTCACGATACTGAGGTACGACATACCTTACGGGCCGAGGATGAGGGGAAACATGGCGATCGCGGCCTTCACCAGGAAGGCGCTGAGGGGGGAAGCGATAACCCTCTTTGGGGACGGAAGCCAGGGCAGATGTTTCATCCATGTGGAGGACCTGGCGGAAGGGAACCTGGCCGCGCTTAAGGCGGAGGCCAAGAACCACGTCTTCAACCTCGCGGGCGAAAGGTTCGTTACGATACTGGACATAGTGACGAACCTGAACAGGCTGCTGGGGAAGGTGAACGTCGAACATGCCCCTCCCCGACCTGGGGACTTCAAGGGGGCGAAGATAAGCATAGGCAAGGCCAGACAGCTACTGGGCTGGGCCCCCAAGGTGCAGTTCGAGGAGGGACTCGAGAGGTACGTGCGGTGGGTTAGGAAGCTCCAGGCGCCCTAGGTGGACTCGGCCTCAGACCGACGGTCGAAGGGGAAGGGCAAGCCCGATCGCGTAAGGTGGACGTCCGAGCCGCCCGGATGCCGGTGCGCCGTCCGTCCCCCACTTCATTTGCCCCTCGAGGCCTTGCTGTAGGCGAGGCTCACCAGGTATGCGCCGCTGGTGAGGCCCGCAATCATGCCGGTGGTCGGAAGGTCCAAGAGCACGGATAGGAAGAGGCCCGCGAACCCAAGCGTCACGGTCAAGGCGACCGTGTTCAGGAGGTAGGCCCTGACGTTTGGGGAGAACATGCGCGCGGCGGCCGCGGGGGCCATCACAAGGGCGAAGACGAGCAGGCTCCCGAAGACCTTCGACATTAGACCCCCCGAGAGGCCCACTAGGAAGAACATCAGGTAGTCGTAGAACTTCACGTTGATGCCCATGGACTCCGCCCCCTCCGCGTCGAAGCAGATGTATACGATCTCGTGGTAGAAGAGGACCTCGAAGAAGATGGCCACGGTCACGGTTACCGCCAGCTGCACGATGTCCTTGTTCGTGAGCAGAAGTATGTCTCCCACCAGATATCCGTCTATTATGGCCTTAAACTGGGCGGGGACCAAGGCCCTCAGGAGCGCGTAGACGGCTAGGCTCACCGCCATCACCCCGCCGAGCGCGGCGTTTATGCTGTCTCTGTCCACCCTACCCCCGGCGTACGCCACCAGCACGGCGGAGGAGGCGCTGAAGAGGAGGGCGAAGTAGAAGGGGTCCACGTCGGCGGAGATCACGTATCCGAGGAAGACCGCTATGCTGACGCCCCCGAGCGCAGCATGAGAGGCTTCGGCCGGCAGGTAAGATATCCCCCTCAGAACGGCCACGGAGCCAGCCGAGGCGGCAGCCCCCGCCAAGGCTATCGCCACGTATGCGCGGAGCATGAAGGGTGCCAGGAGGTCAAGCATGCACGTCACCTATCACGACGAACGGGCAGGGTTCTCCGTCCAGGACCCTGGCCGAGCCCCCGTAGACCTTGGCAAGGAGCTCCTGCCTGAGGACGGCCCTCGGAGGCCCGAAGCCGATGAGCTTCTTGTTGAGCACCATCACGTACTCTGTGACCCTGGCCAGCGGGTTGCTGTCGTGCGTGACGATGATGATCCCCACCCCCATCTCCCTGAGCCTCTGCAAGTATTCTATCAGGGCGCACTGGGTCACGACGTCCACCGCGTTAAATGGTTCGTCCAGGAGGAGCAGCCTGGGCTTCCTGATGAGGCTTCTGGCGAGGAGCACCCTCTGCTGCTGTCCGCCGCTCAGCCTATCGAAGGCGGCCTCGCTGAACTCTTCCATATCCACCACCCTGAGGGCTTCCATGACCCTCGCGTGGTCGGCCTCATAGTGCAACCTGGGGATGCTCTTGTCCACGAGCAGGCCCATCATGACGACCTCGTTGACCTTGATCGGGACGGGGTAGTTGAACCGCTCCTTCTGTGGCACGTAGCTTACAAGGCGTTTGACCTCCTCGGGCTTGACCGTCGGGTCCAACCCGAGGACGCTCACCCTCCCCTGGGAGGGCCTCACGAAGCCGATGAGCGACCTCAGGAAGGTGGACTTCCCAGCGCCGTTCGGCCCTATTATGACGGTGACCGAGGGTAGGGGTATTTCCACGGATACGTCCTCTAGCGCCCTCGTTCCGTCGAAGGCGACGGTGAGGCCTTCGGCTACGACGAAGTCAGCCATGCCTCCTCCACCTCGAGTACAGCGCAGCCCCCTCCACGACGGACAGGAAGGCCAACAAGGCGATGGCGTACAGGTAGGTCGCCTGGTCCAGGCCGCCCCCAGACGGCCGGCCCTGAGAGGATGCCACGGAGCCGAGGTTGAAGGTCATCATGTCCACGTAGTCTGGTAGCTGGCTCATCTCGAAGACGGTGACCAAGGCTATGGGCACTCCCTCCCCTTCGCTCAATACCTTCAGAGACTGAAATACGGGTAGCTGCTCTACCACGTCGGAGACTAGGATGGCCTTGATGGAACCGTCCTCGAAGCCCCTTCTGGCCTCATCCAGGACGCTTGGCTTTATCTCCGCCTCCTCCCCGACCAGGACCAAGGAGGCGTTCAGTCCGAAGGCGTAGGCTACGTACTGCTCCTCATAGGAGGCCGTGGCCACGCCCTCCCCGGCGAACCCCCTACCCTTGGACACCGAAGCGATGAGGTCAGAGAGCTGGGAGACCCGCTGATAGAAGTGTCCAAGGTTCGACCTGTAAGACGCTGCATCGGCGGGGTCTATCCCCTCAAGCCTGGCCTCTATGGCGGTGGCGATGACCAAGGCGTTAGACGGCAGCAACCAGTAGCCGTGGACGTTCAGGCCGGCGCCCCCGGGGACGGGGAGGAGGAGAAGCCGCGGGCCCAAGTCCCTGTAGAGGTCTATCCCTATCTGGGCGAACGGCACCTGCCTCCTCTCCGAAAGGAGCTCCTCGAGCTGCAGCTCCCAGGCCACGTGGCCGCTGCTGACCACAAGGTCGGAGCCTAGGGCGGAATCCACCATCCCTGGCGAAAGGGTGACGTCGTGAGGGTCAACCGAAGGTGGGACCATGGAGCTGACCTCCACCCTGTCTCCCCCGACGGCGAGGACGAACTGCTCCAGCGAGGCTATGGTCACGGTGACCTTGACTCGACCCTGGGAGGCCACGTGTGAGGTGCCCGGAAGGGAGGAAAGCAGGACGACGAGCAGGACGGTCCCCCAGGACGCAGGGGGGCGCATCATTTTCCCTCCTTCGGATGGGGGATGCGGTAACCATGCACGCATGTCGCAGGGTGGCCGAGCTTCTGACACATGGCCTCGACTACTGGCTCTGAGACGTAGGAGTCTATGCCGGACGCGGCCTCGCAGGCTTCATCCCTGTCCATCTTGAACGTCGAGACGAAGTATGTCTCCAAGACCCTATGCCTCCATATGAGGTCCTCCGCCACCTCCACCCCCTTCGTGGAGAGCTTCACCGGTCCGTACTTCTTGCGATGTATGAGCTCCTTGCCTTCGAGCTTGGCGAACATGTCCACCACGGAGGGGGGCCTGACCTCCAGCCTCACGGCCATCGAGACCGAAGTCACTGGGAGGGACCCTTCGGACTCGCAGCGATATATCTCCTTAAGGTAAAGCGATTCGCCCTGGGTGAGCCCCTTGACCCTGCTCCTCACGGGCAAAGTTAGGCACTGCCTAAACTTAAGCCTTATCCAATTCCGCTAGCGCACGGCCAAAGGACCAGCAGCTCACCTAAAATAGAAGGGGAGGCTAACGGGTGCAGATTGCTCGTAAGGGTCTCCGATGCCACGGCGACTGTGCTCGGCCTGAAGAGGGGAAGGCTGGACGCACCCATGGATACGGCCTACCTTATGACCTATAGCAGGTTGGCGTCGGGCAAGTGCTTGGCGGACTGCAGCTTCTGCACCCTCTCCTCCTCGTCGCGCAGCTCGCCCGACCACCTTTCCAGGGTGCGCTGGATGCCGTACGAACTTGAAGTGGTCAGGGAGAGGCTGGAAGATGTGGGGAAGTCCATTTCAAGGGTCTGCCTTCAGGTCGTCAACTACCCCGGGTTCCTGGACGACGTCTTCTCCATACTGGAAGGCCTGAAGGCCTCTAGGCGCGTGTCCGTCTCCACCATGCCCCTCGGTCGTGTCAACTACCTTAGGCTTAAGGGGGCAGGCGTGGAGAAGCTCACGATCCCCATGGACGCGGCCACCCCAGCCCTGTTTGATGTCCACAAGTCGAGAGGCGGGTTCTACAGTTGGGAGAGGCATGAGGCGGCCATCCGTCAGGCCCTGGAAGTCTTCGGGAAGGGGAACGTCTTGACTTACCTGATCGTGGGTTTAGGTGAGACGGACGAGGAAGCGGTGAAGTTTCTGCTCAGGTTCCACAAGATGGGGGTGGAGGTGGCCCTGCACTCCTTTACGCCCGTCCCTGGCCTGCGAATATCAGGGGCGGAGGCGCCCACCTTGGAAAGGTACAGATGGGTGCAGCTGGCAAGGTATCTGATCTACAGGAGGGGGGCCGCCTTGGAGAACTTCGTCTTCAGGGGCGGAAGTCTGGTGGGGACGGACGGGTTCCCAGACATCGAGGAGCTTCAGGCCAGCCCGGACCCCTACCTTACCACGGGTTGCCCGAGCTGCAACAGGCCGTTCTATAACGAAAGGGCGAGCGGCCCATTATACAACCTGCCCTCCGTCCCATCGAGGGGATAGGGGATGGCTTGGAGGCTCCTACTCGAAGGCAAGAAGGACCCCTACCTAAACATGGGCACGGACGAAGCCATCCTCGACGGCGTTTCCATGGGCACGTCCCCCAGGACGCTGAGGCTCTACATGTGGAGGCCGTCGGCCGTGAGCATAGGCAGGTTCCAGGCCCTCGAGGATTCGGTCGACAGGGAGGCCTGCGACCTCGCAGGGGTGAAGGTGGTGAGAAGGCTGACCGGTGGGGGGGCTGTCTTTCACGACGAAGTGGGCGAGGTCACCTACAGCCTGACGATGAAGGAGGAGGACCTGCCCTCCCGGGACTACGTGATGTCGTTCGAATACATGGCGAGGGGGGTGGTCGAAGCCCTGCGCCTCCTCGGCTACAGGGCGGAGTTCGTCCCCCTCAACGACGTGGCGATAGGCGGAAGGAAGGTGAGCGGGTCGGCGCAGGTCAGGAGGGGAGGGGCTGTCCTCCAGCACGGGACGCTCCTTCTGTCCATGGATAAGGGTCTCGCCTTCAGGGTGCTCAAGGTCCCTGCCCAAAAGGTGGCGGAGAGGGGCTTGGATAGGCCGGAGGACAGGGTGGTCACGCTGAGGGCGCTGGGGTATCAAGGCGGCGCGGAGGACGTCATGAAGGCGCTCGTGCAAGGTTTCTCTAGTTCGCTAGGGAGGAAGTTCACCGAAGGTGACCTGACCCCCCTGGAGAGGAGGGCCGCGGAAGATATGGCCGAAAAGCGCTACCGAAGCAGGGCCTGGCTGGAGGAGAGGTGAACGCGCATGGGCAGGTCGACCGTCAAGGAGGGAGGTGGAAAGCTGACCGTGGTCGAGGTCAGGGCGGCGGATGGAAGGGTGGCCTCGGCACGGATGAGCGGCGAGTTCTTCGCCTATCCGGAGGGGATCGTGGAGAAGGTGGAGGAAGCCCTGGTGGGCGTCCCACTCGATGAGGAGGAGATAACGAAGGCCCTGTCCCGCGTACTGGGCCGGGAGGGAGGCGTCATAGTGGGGGTCTCCGTCCCTTCGCTAGCTAAGGCCATCGTTCTGGCCGGCCGAGAGGCGTAGGCCCGACGAGGGCTCAAAGGATTAATAACGCGGGGTGTGCCCACCACACGAAAGGCGATGGCCTTGAGGTGGGAGTCACATAGGGTGGCGCACTCCGACCCGCTCGAAGCGGTGGGCCTGACGCCCATGGTGAAGCTCAGGTCCATACCTGTGTCGGAGGGCCTCGCGCCAGGAATATACGCCAAGCTCGAGTTCATGAACCCTACGGGGAGCCTGAAGGACAGGATCTACAAGAAGATGATAACCGAGGCCATCCGCAGGGGGGACCTTAGGCCGGGCATGGAGATCCTGGAGTCGAGCACGGGGAACGCAGGCATTTCATGCGTGTTTGTGGGGAGGTCCCTAGGCTTCAAGGTGACCGTCGTGATGCCGGAAGGGATGAGCGAGGAAAGGAAGAAGATCATGAGGGCGCTCGGGGGAGAGGTGATCACCACTCCAGGCGGAGAGAGCGACGTCGACCTCTGCATGAAGGAGATAGAGCGGATGATCGCAGAAAGGCCTGGCAGGTACTGGTTCCCGAATCAGTTCTCGAACCCCGACAACCCTGCCGCACACTTCGAAACGACGGGGCCGGAGATATGGGACCAGGCCGGAGGAAGGGTGGACGCGGTCGTCCTGACCCAGGGAACGGGTGGGGCCCTGACGGGCATCGGCCGCTTCCTGAAGTCGAAGGACCCGAGGGTGAAGCTCTACGCCGCCGAGCCCGCCGAAGCGCCCCTTCTCTCCGAGAGGAGATGGGGGGCACATTCGATCGAAGGCATAGGGGATGGGTTCGTCCCCGTGAACCTAGACCTCTCCCAGCTCGCTGGCGTGGTGAAGGTCAGCTCTGACGAAGCTATACAGATGACGAAGAGGATCATGAGAGAAGAAGGGATGCTTGTGGGGATAAGCTCCGGGGCCAACCTGGCGGCTGCAGCCAAGGTGGCGAAGGAGCATCCGGAGCTCAAGGGCGTCGTCATACTCTTCAACGACAACGCCATGCGTTACTTCTCGACGTCGCTGTTCGGCGTGGTGAAGAAGGTGGAGGTGCCGGAGAGGGAGCACGCCATGGACGATTACACAAGGGAACAGCTGGACAGGTACCAGGCCGGTTGGGAAATAATAGGGTAGGGGTCAGGAAGGCTCCCACGTCAGGGCCACAGGCCCCTCATCTTTATCGAGTCCACGACCCTTTGCACGGCTAGCGCCAGGGCCGCACGCCTCATTTCCACTTCGAGCTTCTTCTGAGAATCGTAGACCGTGTTGAAAGCGGCAACCATCTTCTCGGCCAGCTTCGAGTTCACTTCGACTTCCGACCATTGCACCCTCATCAGGTTCTGCACCCATTCAAAGTAGCTGACGGTCACGCCTCCGGCGTTGGCGAGTATGTCAGGGATGTGAAGCACCTTCATCTCGTGAAGTATCCTGTCGGCATCCGGCGTGCAGGGCCCGTTCGCGGCCTCGGCTAGGATCTTCGCCTTCACGTCCCCCGCGTTCCTTCCAGTCAGGACGTTCTCAAGGGCAGCCGGGACCAGCACATCCGTCTCGACAGCCAACAGCTCTTCGTTCGTTATGTCCCTGGCACCGGGGAAGCCCACCACGCTCCCGGTCCTGGCCTTGTGCTCCTTTACCTTGACCGGGTCTAGCCCCTCCTTGTTGTATATCCCTCCCTTCGAGTCGCTGACGGCTATGACCTTGGCCCCTTGCTCCTGGTGGAAGATCAGGGCCGCGTTCATGCCCGCGTTTCCGAAGCCCTGCACGGCCACCCTAGCGCCCTTCAGGGGCATCCCCAGCTTCCGGGAGGCCTCTACGACGGTCATAACGACCCCCCTCGAAGTGGCCTGCGCCCTTCCATAGCTGCCCCCGAGGGCGATGGGCTTGCCCGTTATGACGGCTGGCTCCATGTGCCCCTTTACCTGGCTGTACGTATCCATTATCCAGGCCATGTGCTTCGCCTCCGTGTAGACATCAGGGGCAGGGATGTCCATCTGAGGGCCTATTACGTCGGCGATCATGTAGGCGAAGCGCCTTGTGAGCCTCTCGACCTCCCCTTCCGACATCGCCTTCGGGTTGCAGATGACGCCGCCCTTCGCCCCGCCGTAGGGGATGTCCACGACGGCGGTCTTCCAGGTCATCCACATAGCCAGAGCCTTGACCTCGTCCAACGAGACCTCAGGGCTGTACCTGATCCCGCCCTTGTACGGCCCCCTGGCGTCGTTGTGCTGCACTCTATATCCTTCGAAGACTTGGACGTGGCCGTCGTCCATCTTCACCGGGACGGAAACTTGGAGGATGCGTTTCGGCCTAGAGAGTATGTCGTAGTAAGCCTGTTCGACGTGCAGAAGCTCGACGGCGGACTTCAGCTGCTCCAGCGCCACGTCCCACGGGTTTATCTTCTCGGGCATGGTCTCTCGAGCCTTCATGCTTCTTGGCGAGATTATAAGCCTATCACAACCAATAGCGTCACGGATGTGGCCAAAAGTGACGAGCTGGTTGCTCATACGGTCAAGGCCCTGCATAAATCGTATATTTTCTCGTACCGATTCATATTTTTCACAATACTGCTCGAGACGAGGACCCCCCTTGCGCCCAAGCGGATGGACTCCGTGACGTCGGCGGGGTCCACTATCCCTGCGCCGCAGAGCGGGATGGTCCTGGGGTTGACCCGATCTATCTCTTCGACGGCCCGGACGACGACCTCAGGGGAGACCTTCGACACGGCCCTGCCCTTCCCTATGAGCTCCGGCGGCTCCACGGCTATGAAGTCCGGGTCCAGTCGGGCCAGGGCCCCCGCTTCGGCTGGGTCTCTGGCGCAGACGAGGCTGAGCAGCCCGCACTCTTTCAACATGTTGACGGCCCTGAAGACATCCGACTGAGGCAGCCTGTGCTCGCTGTGGTTAAGTATGGACCCGTAGCAGCCCACCTCTGCGAGGGAGGCAGGGGTGACGAAGCCGGTGGAGCTCTCCTCGTCGACGGGGTCCACGTGCTGGGCGAAGACGGGGAGCACTATGGAGGAAGCCACCTCGGAAAGCATGACCGTGGGAGGGGCCACGACGACGCTCGCCCCGGTGGCGCGGGCCGCGGCCTCGGCGGCCCTCGCCAGGTCCATCCCCTTCGCCGACCTCCCTTCGGCGTAGTTCTTGAAGTTGATGAAGAGGGTGGGAATCTTCACCTGCTTCATGGGCCCTTGGACTGCCTGCTCATGCGGTGCTTTAAGCCTTTCAAGACCTCCCCCAGGGTGGTGTACTCCATCTCTTCCGGGCCCAGCCTGGCGGGCATGAAAGGACCGTGACGCCTGAGGTAGTCCGAGATGTCGTTCGCCATCCTCCTCGCCCCGTCGAACGCAGGGTCGTCGAAGATGTCGGCAGGTCCCACCAGCCTCCCACCGTTGATCTGGAAGCCCAAGGCGACCACGCGGGGCGGCCCGTCGAAACGGGTGCACTTCGCGTCTTTGACCCCAACGGGCATGAGCGGCCCTATGTGGCTCCCCCTCATCCATCCCGCCACGAGGTGAGGGAAAGCGAACGGGTCCGTAAGCTCCCCCACGGCCGGGAAGCCCGCCTGCGCCCTCGCGAACATGACGGGGTCGTCCTTCCCCACGTAGCGGCCCGCCATCAGGCTTAGCCTGCTCGTGCTGCATACGGCCGCAACCTCCCCGTCGCTCCTCCTCCGGACGCTCTGGATGGCGTACCTCCTGGTGGTGCCGATGAGCGCGAGTATATCGTAAGACTCCTCGGGGGCGTCGAGGTCTACGTATTCGTCCTCCTCCATATCCATCACCCTGAAGGTGAAACCCTTCCTCATCTTCGGGTCTATGACCAGGCCTGGAGTGCTCAATGGGTCCGCGTATATCTTGTAGAGGGGCCAATTCCATGCGCCGGGCTCCGTCTTATCCGCCATGAAGATGACGACGGGCTCGCTCTGCCTCTCCTCGAACTCGGCCTCAGCGTACCCCGGGCCCATGCCCTTCAGGTTACCCGAGAAGGCGTCCGTAAGAAGGTCCTGCCCCGCGGCATACAGCTTCAGGGGCTTGGAGACCTTCTCCGTGACCTCCTTGAAGGTCCTCCAGGCCAGGTCGTGGATCCCCGCGTCCTCCACGCCGTGGCCATGTGTCATTATCAGCTGGATGTCGTCCCCAACTGCCGTTACGTAGAAGTCGATGATGACCTTCCCATCCTTGGCGCGAGAGAGGACGTCCCGCGCCACCTCGAGCTGCTCGGGGATGACGGAATGATGCCCGGCCAAGCTTCCCACGTCTGCCTTGATGACGGAAAGGGTGACCTTCATGATGCGATTCTGAGATTACCCTACTTCGGGCAGGTTTTAAAAGATTGCACCTTAATGTGGCGATGGAGGGGAAAGGCGCACAGGCACCCTCCACAGGAAGGAGGGAAACTGCGGGCTATTCCTCTTCTTCTTCGCTTATCTCGTCCGTGTCGTCTTCCCAGTCGTCCACGTCTTCTTCCCACTCTTCTTCCTCTTCATCGAAGACGTTCACAGCAGAATCACTGTGCCTTAACGGAGGAATGGCTAGCATTAATAAGGTTAACGCTGCGCACGAAGAAGGGACGTCTGTGCCAGGCGAGGAGTCCTGGGGCCTTCCACCTGGCGGGGGAAGACTGAGGGCCGCAGCACAAATAAGCACGCGACGGCATGGTGAGGGCAGGGCAGGAAGGTTTGGAGTTCAACTTCATAGCCACGACCTACAAGGGGCTGGAGAGGGAGGCCGTAGCGGAGGTCCTCGCCGTCCTGGCGAAGATCGGGGACCCCGACGCGACGGCGAGGGCCACGGAGGTGAGCGGCCTCATGGTGGGGAGGACGGCCCTGGACGCCACAAAGGTCCCCAGGATGCTGTACAAGATGGTTGAGGGGGAACCCTGGAGCCTTCGCCTGCTCCTTAGGTTCATACCTGTGGAGGTAGTGGTGAAGGCCGACCTAGAGGAGTTGGCGAAGGTCGCATCCGGGCTGGCGCGGAGGATAGGACAGACCGAGAGCTTCAGGGTGACCGTGGAGAAGAGGCACGCCCACATCGGGACGAAAGAGATAATCGAGAAGGTGGCGGGAGTGGTGGACAGGAAGGTGGACCTAGACGACCCAGACTGGGTGGTGCTTGTGGAAGTCGTGGGTGAGGAGGCCGGGGTGAGCGTCGTCCGCCCCGACCAGGTCTTCAGCTCCGTAAAGGCCAAGAGGGCTTAACCGTCCGCGGGGAAGGTCGCTGATTTAAACTAGTATAAACTCAATAAATGCAAGGCTAAAATCTTTAACTAGTGCTCGCTACCGGACGGCATGGAGAAGAGAAGCGCGGCCTGGACCGTGGCGAGGATAGCCATCTGTGCGGCGCTCTACGCTGTGGTGAACGGCCTTACAGCCCCCATCGGGACTCCGTGGGGGGTTGGCCAGTTCCGCCCCGGGGTGATCATACCTGCCCTCTTCGCGATAACCTCCGGCACGCTCGTAGCCGCGGTGGGGGCGGGCCTGGGCTCCTTCGTCGGGGACGTAATATTCTTGGTCCCCGCGGGACAGACAAACGTCGTCCTGGCCCTCGCGGCGGGGCTGCCCGGGAACTTCATCGGCTTCTTGGTCTTCGGTTACATAGTGAACAGGATGAAGTCGTGGAGCGCCTTCGCCGTGGGCTCCGTCATCTCCCTCCTCATTGGCAACATGGTGGCGGCGATTGGGGTTATGGCGTTCTTTGAGCCTTTGAGGACAGAAAGCGCTACGGCCTTCTGGGTGGGGGTCTTCGGCTTCACCCTCTTCTGGGAGTTCACCATGATGCCGTTCATGATACTTCTTCTTCCCATCCTCCTCAGGTCTCTTTACGGGATGAACTCCACCAGCATCTGGCCTTCGGGGCCGCAGAGGTGGAAGCCCGAACCACTCTACAGGGTGGCCGCAGCGGCCGCGGTGGCATCAATCCCGTTCTTCGTCGCGGGCGGGCTGAGCTACTTGGGGTATTTCGACGCCGCGTACGGAGCGTGGCCCCTCCTCGGACCCGTGCTCGGCCCCGTGATGACACTTTTCGAGCTGGGGATCGCCGTCACCATCCTCTTCTCGCCTGCCGCACCGTTGCTCGCTGGGTCGGCGAAGTAGGGAAAGGCAGATTTAGCCGTTCACAGTAGGATGGCCTGCGAGGACCTTGCTTACGGTCTATGTCCCGTCGGCGGTGTCCAGCTTCTTCACCTTTGAAGGGGTGGCGGAGGACGGCTCGTTCAGCCGGCCGATGGAGGAGGTGGGCGCCCGAGGAGGAGGCTTCAAGCTCGTGAAGGGCACACACACATCGGTCGAGGCGGTGAGGGCCCCTGTCGACGAGGTCTTCTTCGACGGCAGGATGGTGGCCAACAGCACGACCCATATGGTCCTGAAGCTGGTGAGGCAGAGGACCGGTGCGGAAGAGAGGTTCAGGGTGGAGCACAGGGTTGAGGTCCCCATAGGGGCAGGGTTCGGCACGAGCGCCTCCGCCTCGATGGGTGCGGCCGTGGCCGCGCTGAAGGCACTGAATTATCGGGCAACCTTGAGGCTCGCCGCGGAGATCGCCCACGAGGCGGACATCGTCTGTCATACGGGGTTGGGGACGGTCGCCGCCATATATTCCAGCTCTGGGGTGGGCGGGCTGATAGTTCAGGCGGGCGGCCCCGGGATCTGCCGTGTGGAGGCCTTCATGGAGGACTTCGAGAAGTACAGCTTGATCGCGGCCACATTTCGCTCCAGAGAAAAGAGGCCCCTCCTTACGTCCCCTGACCTGATAAGGAAGGTGAACGAAGTGGGGTCGAAGACCATGGAGACGATAATGGAGGAGCCCACCTCGGTGAAGATGTTGAAGGAGAGCAGGAGGTTCGCGCTCCAGACCGGGCTAGGGAGCCGGGAGCTGGACAAGGTCTGCGACCTGATGGAGGAGGCGGGGGCCATCGCGGCTACTCACAACATGATAGGGGAAGCCGTGCACTGTCTGGCTTGGAGGGAGGACGCCAGGCACGTTACTGGAAGGATATCGGAGTCCTATCCCGACGCCAGGCTCACAGTGAGCAAGCTCACGGACGTGTCCACTCGCATCATTGAACGCTAGAGGAGCCCGAGCGGGCGGGCAGCTTCATCGAGATGGCCTCTACAAAGCGAATCACGGCGCCCGGTGTAGTGACGTAGTAGCCAGCCCTAGTATGCTCAGGGTGCTTCGTAACCCGCACGGTCAAGTAACCCGTAAGCTGTCTGATGGCCGTCTCGTCACTATAGTCATCTCCACAGTAAAGGCAGAGGTCTGCAGACATCGACTTCTCTATCAGGCGGGCGGCCCGAGCCTTGCTCCAGTCGATGGCCGGGAACACTTCTACGCAGAGCCTCCCCCTCAGCGTGCGGAGGCCCCTGAAGCCCGAGATGACCTCGTTCACCTCCCTCAGGACCTGTCTCCTCACATCGTCCCTGCATCTCCTGTAGTGGACGGCGAAGGAGTGCTCCTTCCTTTCCACGAAGGAACACGGATGGGCGGCCAGGCGGTGAGACAAGAGCTCCATCGACTCCTCCATGTCGGCGCCTGACCACTCGGCATCCTGGTGGCAGTAATCCAAAGTCGGGCCCCAAATGCGCAGGCCAAAATCGGCGGCGAGCGTCAATCCTCCGATGGGTAGGAGCCTGGACAGGTCTTCCATCGACCTGCCAGATATGACGGCCACGCCCGCTCCCCTGACCAATAGCGTCCTCAGGGCGGATAATGTCGGGGCGGGGACGGCGACGTGGGTGGGGTCGTCCGCGAAGGGGATGAGCGTGCCGTCGAGGTCGAAGAAGAAGCAGGGCCTCCGCGAGACCTCGAATTCCCTGACGATCTCCTTCATGTTGCTTAGGAGGAGAAGCGCCATACCACCCGATAGGTGAACGCAAAGCGGCTATTAGGGTTTGAATCGTGGTGGGCCGGGGCGTAGGCACTCAAAACATTAAGCGAATCCCGGAAGCCTTCCGCCGCCCCCGCGGTCGATCGCCTTTCTTACGATCTTCTTGGCCTCCGAGTTTCTGCACTGCTGCCCCTTATCAGGCCACTTAGGGCTCGTAGGGGGACAAAGCGCACTCCTA